>NPIG01000047.1_pt1 | contig 136803 bp, 133 predicted proteins | sample 8637441 | NCBI WGS metagenome assembly NPIG01 (sample SAMN07420675, study PRJNA396082) | bioreactor metagenome | isolation source: sample BR6 brine-fed electro-methanogenic bioreactor BR | place: Japan: Kochi | collected 2016-06-14
CTGTTTTTTTACAGCCCCTTTTCTTGTTGGATAAAGTTTTTATTAATAAGCATGGATTTCTTTTATAGAGAACTCCCTACCAGTAATAACATCAAATTTATCGTTATCACATAATGGACATTTATTATCATTGGCTACTAAGTTATATACCATACCACATTCAGTACATTTACCTAAACCTGGTGCTATATCAATCACTAGTTTAGTGTTTGCTAGTTTCGTGTTTTCTATAGCCATAGGATAAACTTCTTCTAAGTAAGGTGGATAGATTTCACTTAGTTCTCCAACTTGTAGAACTAATTTTTCTATCACTGATAGATTATTTTGTTCCATGTATTCTTCCATTTGTTTTACGATATTGATAACGATTCCTAATTCATGCATTATTTATTCCTTCTAAATACTTTTGTTAAGTTTTTAAATGCAAACTTAACTTTTCTTTTTAAGACATTTTTGATAACGACAGGTTTTAATTTAGTGTATTCAACTCCATGTATATTAGAATGTTTCACTAATGAAATAGCATCAAATTTACATTTAGTCGTACATTGACCACACCCTACACACATCCATTCATCAACGATTGAAATACCGCATTTTAGACATCTTGATGTTTCAGCTGCGATTTGAGCTTCCGTTAAAATACCTCTTGGATCATCAAAGTTACCTTTTAAGTTAGTGATGTGTTTTGTATATGTTTTTTCTCTTTTAACTTGATCATATGGTGTGATGTCTAATTCATCTTTGTTTAATTCAGTGTAAGCATGTCTTGAACGACCATAGATTAATGATTGACCAGGTTGTACGTATCTATGTAATGAGATAGCACCTTCTTTACCTAATGCGATTGCGTCAATAGCAAATTTTGGTCCTGTGACGATATCTCCACCAGCGAAGATATCTTCGTCAGTTGATTGTAATGTCCATGCGTCTACTTTAATTGTGTTGTTTGGATTTAGTTCAACAGAAGTACCTTTTAATAGATTACCCCAGTTAAATGTTTGACCTACTGCGATTAGTAAGTTAGAACATTCTATCGTTACTGTATCATCTTCATCATAGATAGGATTAAACTTACCTAATTCATCAATGACTTGTAAGCATTTTTTGAATACAACACCAGTTAGTTTACCATCTTTAACTAAGATTTCTTTTGGTCCATATGAGTTATTGATTGTAATGTTTTCTTCTAAAGCTTCATGTACTTCATCTTCTAAAGCTGGCATCGCTTCTCTAGATTCTAAACAGAACATTTGTGTATCAGTAGACCCTACACGTTGTGCAGTTCTCGCAACGTCTATCGCAACGTTTCCACCACCGATAACAACTGTTTTACCTATTAATTTAGTTTGACTATCTAAAGCAACGTTTCTTAAGAAATCAATACCCGCAAGAACACCTTGAGCGTCTTCGTTTTCAAGTCTGAGTGATCGACTAGCTTGAGCACCGATAGCTAAGAAGAATCCATTAAATCCTGATTTTCTTAATTCAGGGATAGTGATATCTTCACCTACATTAACACCAGTTTGGAATTCAACACCTAAGTCTCTTAATACATCGATTTCAGCGTTGATCACGTCTTTTTGTAATCTAAATGCTGGGATACCAAATGTTAACATTCCACCGAGTGATTTTTGTTTTTCAAATACGGTTACTTTGTAACCTTCAACAGCTAAGTAATAAGCACATGATAACCCTGAAGGTCCAGCACCGATGACAGCGATATGTTTATCTGTGTAGTCATGTTTGATTCTTGGTAAGTAACGGTCTTCTTTATTTAAGTCTTGTTCAGCAATGAATTTTTTAATATCATCCACAGCGACTGGTTCATCGATTGAACAACGTGTACAGGCTTGTTCACATAAAGCAGGACAGATTCTACCACATACAGCTGGGAATGGGTTTGTTTGTTTAATCATAGCTAACGCTTCTTTGTATCTACCTTGAGCAGCTAATTGGATATATCCAGGAATAGATATATGAGCTGGACAATTTGTTTTACAAGGAGCAGTCCCTGTTTCTAATGATTCAACTCGGTTGATTCTGTAGTCTTCATCGAAATGAAGATTTTCTTGCCAGTCCATATCTCTTGAAGTATTTAAATGTTTGATTTTTTGTTCTTCTACAGATAAGGTTAATCTATTTCCTAGTTTGATTGCGTTTGTTGGACAGTTTGGAACACATTCTCCACATCCTACACATTTTTCTTCATCGACTTTAGCGACGAAGTTAGAACGCATCATATCAGGATTAGAATACATGGTCGCAGCACGTAATGCATAACAAGAACATCCACAGCAGTTACAGATTGCATGTGTATGACCTTCACCGTCGGTGTTAGGGATTGAATGCATTAATCCGTCTTCTTCAGCTCTTGCGATGATTTCTTTCGCTTCTTCAAGGGTTACTTGTCTACCTTTACCTGTTTGAATATATAATTCAGCTGCATCATCTAATTGAATACACATGTCTTCTTTTAAATGTCCACACCCTTGACCCATAATTTCTCTTGAGGTTCTACAAGAACATGGTGATACAGAAATAGTTCTTGCGTTTTCTAAGAAAAGATTCACTCTTTCTCCATCAACAACTTCTGATGTTCCATCTAAAGAAGAAGCAATAGGAATAACTCTCATTAATCCATTACCCATTGGAATATTCCCAAAGGCTACTGGATTTCTTAATCTACCATAATCATCAAATGCTTTTGCGATTTGAGGATATCTTTTTGTTTGTTCCGTGTTATTAACAACAGTTTCAAAGATTCCAGGCACCCATGTTTCATGATAAAACATCCATTCACCTTGATCTTTAACGACAACAATCACACCTTTGATTGAAAGGTCCCATAACATTTTCGTTGTTTTATCGATATCCCACCCCATTTGGTCAGCTAATTCTTGAGGTGTTTGTCTTTCTCTAAACTTTAATTTTAAACAAAGTGTCGCTTCTTCCTCAGAAACGATTTTTTCTAGTAATGCAAATCTTGGATCATCCGTTCCTAATTGACCTTTAGATCCCATTTTGATATTAGATACTTTATTAATAAATTCTATTAATTTAATTCTATCTTCCATGATGATTCTCCTATAGTGCGTATTCAGGGTTTTGTGGTGAATACTTTAGTATATATGGTTTGCTTCTTAATTTGAAGAACCAATATACTAAGTATATAGCATGTAATGCTAAGTTAGCTACACCCCACCAGTGTAATACATCTGGGTTTGCCCAAGATGTTGAGTCCATTACAGGTGCAAATACATCGTAGCAACTTCTGATTAAGATATGTAAACCTAATGTATACATTCTACCCATTAACCAAAGGTCCGTTCTTTTCTTAAATAACATCCAAATGAATGGGACTGTTAAAATACAAATACTTGATGCTAGATAACCAGTGTTCTCCGCGTAAACAAAACAAGCATTCCAAGTTGTATATAAGATACACCATACAAGTGGTAAATCAGCGATTAACTCCCCAAAGTTTTTCTTACCATCATTTTTCATAATTCGCCAATGTTTTGTTGGTAGTGGAATCGTTAAACATAGAATAACTCCACAAGCAGCGTTGAAATAGTTCCCCATTTCAAAATCACCTAAAGTCGCTTCAATGATGTTTAAGTTTAAGATGCAGTATAAAACCCATAAAGGCCATCTCTTCTTTAAAGAATCAATCACTCTAACGTGTGATCCATCATTTGACATTCTCACGTAAGCAACAAAGCATAATGGGAATAAGACAGATAAGACCTTAGCCCATCTAAACCATGATAATTCATTCATGAACCATAATGGTAAGGTACAGATTGATAATAAGAAGAACCATTTATAAAATTTAGGTTTTTCTCTACAGTGGTCTAAGAATAAAAATAGTAATAGCATATAAACACTCATAGACACGATATAACTAATTGCTGGCATAATAATTTCTCCCTTTGTTCTTGTAAATTTTCATTAATCGATAGGTTTATATCGAATATAGATATATTTTACTTTATCTCAATCTATATAATCAATAAGCAAAATACATTCTTAGTAGCAAAAAAATCATAAAATATAGGAAATACCGTTACTTTTTAGCAACTTTGTCATATAATATAGTTGGTGATATAAAATGAAGAAGAAGTGCTATGATATTTTTACTGAATATAATTTACCCTTTGAAACGTATTTAACTGAATATGTCGATGATAGTGATGCTGTCCATGAAGAGATGGAAATCATATGGGTTATTAAAGGGAATGCTTTAATAACTATTGATTCTAAAGAATATTTAATGACAGAAAACACGGTTTTTTTAGTCTATATGTATACAACCCACTCCATTAAATCTGATCCAGATTCTATTATTGTGACCTATCGACTAAAAAAAGAATATTTACATAAAAATAACCTCTTCTTTGAAAAGGTTAGATTTAAGCATCGTGTGTATACATTTGAAGAACTAGCTCATAAGTATAAACAAGTACCTTTATTGATTGTTCAAATTATTAATCTGTTAATATCTGATGAGAGAAAAGATTTAATAAAGTATAAAGTTATTGGATATTACAATATGTATATTCATGATTTGTATCGTATTATTTTGAAAGAATATTACTTAGATATTAAACATATTAATACAGATGAGTATTTGAATAGAATCCATACAATTGTTGAATATACATACAAAAACTTTAAACATAAGATTTCTATGGAAAGATTAGCTGAATTAACAAAAATTTCAAATTATCGATTATCGCATTTTATTAAAGAAGCTTTAGGAATTCCTTATACAACATTCTTACAAAATTCTAGATTTGAATATGCTTTAAAACTTTTAAAAGAAACTGAAAAATCAGTCGTTGAAATTGCTAAAGAGAGCGGTTTTAGTGATCACAAGTATTTCAATCAAATGATGAAAGAGAAATTTAACACAACGCCTTTAAAATATAGAAAAACCATGATTGATTGTGATGTATGTAAACAATTATCTACAGCTACATATGATTTTATTAGGGAGTTAAGATCTTGTATTAAAACGATTAAAGAAGACGTAAGATTCAAACATTTATTTGAGTTACAAACGTAAATAATTATATTTTTGTAAGGCCTATTGAATAATAAAATATTTAGCGTTATAATCAGTTTAGATTATAACGTTTTTAATTTAATATCGAAAGGGGATTAATATGAAAAAGAAATTGGTTATATTATTTTTGTTTTTATGTATTGCTTTAGTTGGGTGTTCTGATAGTCAAAGATTAGATATAACGCCAAATATCACTGATTTTACAAACACTGATTATTCACAAGACAAATCAAATATATATACTTACTTTCAAAACTTTAATCTTGTCAAAGATACATATGAAGATACATTGGATAAAGGGGTTCTTGACAATAAAGCATTTAATCCAAGTTATGATGATTTTTATACTAGAAATCAAATATTACTTGAAAATAGATTTAAATCTAACTACAGCATTAATCATAGAAAATCAACGAATTTTCTAGATTACACCTTAAATCAAAGTTTTTATATAATTACAGGCTGTGAGATAGACAATACGTGTGTTGGAATGTACGAAAATTATAGTGGGTTGATGGATAACTTTGATTATGGAATTAATGAAGAAGGTGGGTTTTATTCTTTTGTTTTATTAAACTCAGAAAATGAGATATCTAATTATGAATCTATGAGATTTGTTGTAAAAGATGATCAAATGAGTGCTGAATATCTATATTTATTTAATAATTTAGAAAGAATGGAATATATTGTTTTTAACTCAAATGAATACCGAAAATACGGGTATTCAGAAGAAGGTAGGGTTACTTTTGAGTATAGTAACCTTTCGACATATGATTATGTCTATTATACTTTTGATGATGACAATTATTTTTTATTGAATTATAATCATGAAGACCAAATCTTATTTGAAGCTGGTGATACGTATACTTCAGTTACTAAATATGATGATTTCACACCAGTGGCTACACTATCTTCAAATGATGATGTTCATATGCTAACCATACATTTCAAATATATGGATGGATGGGATGAAATCTATTTTAATAATCTATATGAAAATTTCGGTCCTACAAATCCTGAATATACCTATAGTATGCTTTATAATGATGATGTAGAAGTTTTTGGTGAATATGATGTCATGGCTAAAAGTGATGAATTATATTTTAAAATATATTTTGAAATTGTTATTGAAGACCTTGACGATTACAGTTTTCCAGAAGCATTTACAGGGGATATTACTTATAATGAATTAAAACAAAATTTAAATAATTTAGATGATTACACATATATGTTTCAGATCAATGGATTAACTCAAGATGATGTTGAACATCAAGTAATAGATTTATATAATGAGTTTTGCCAAAGAGCAATGGAGGTTAATTAATATGAAAAAAATGATTATCTTATTTATGTTTTTATGTATTGCTTTCGTTGGGTGTTCAAGTGAAGGAATTCGATTAGAAAGTGATTTTAACTATGATTTTGATGATTCTTTTATACAAGACACGACTAATCTAAGTGATTATTTTGATGAGTTTTATAAAGTCGCAGATGACTTAATGGATTCATTATCAAAGGAAATGGATGAACAAGGAACTTTTACGTTAGTCGAAGGTACCATATACCAAAGAGATGAATTACCTTTAGAAAATCCAAATTATTATACTCAAGAAGTTCCTATTCATAGTGCTTATGGGTATTTCTCTATGATGCTTATGGATGTCTATTCTGGCGTATTCACAGGAACTTTAGGAGAGAATGAAGCCTATTATTTAGACTATGGGTTTAATGAAACTGGAGGGTATATTACTAAAAAACTATATGATACAAATCATCAAACAACCACTTATCTAAAAAATAGTTTTGTGATTTTGGATGATAAGATTCAGTTTGAACAATTGAACTTTTCATTAGACACAGAATATATGACATATTTGGTATATAATGGAGTAGAAATGTATAGGTATACATATCATGATCTTGGTAATTATAGTTTTAATTATTTAAATACAGAAACCTATGATTATTTTAGTATGTTTATTTTAGGTAATTTGAATTCTGTAACATATTATGACCATTCAGAACAAATACGATATGATCAAAATGACAATTATACGTCAGTCACTAAATATGATGATTTTACACCTGTCGTGACATTAATCAATGAAAATGATCAGTTTAACTTGAATATATATCTAAGGTCAATGTCAGGGTGGGATTCTTTGAGTTATGAAAATAGTTATGTGTCAGATGGTGATGATCAAATTATATATGAGCAACCATTTGTTAAGGTTTATAATGATGGGTTAGAAGTATATCGTGATTATAATATACCACTCTTAATTTATAGAGTGGCTAATTATCAAACGATGTATTTTGATATTGAGTTAGATGATATAACGACTTATCAAATGCCAGAAGGGTTTACAGGAGATATAACATTTGATACGCTTTATGAGATCATTGTAGGGTTAGATGATATCAATTATATCTATGAACTAATCAATTTAAATAAGTTAGATATTAGAGATTATTGTAAGAATATCTATGATGGTTTTTATCAAGAAATAACAGATTAATTTAAAGGGCTAGATTTTTAAATCTAGCCCTTTTTATATATATATTCAATACTTATTTAATTATTTTTGAAATGCTTTGATGTCTTCTAATAAAAAGTTACACCATGACTCCATACCTTCTCCAGATTTTGCTGATATAGGAAAAATTTTAATGTTAGGATTTAATTTTCTAACTCTTTCTTCTAATTTATCAAAATCAAAATCAAATACAGAAACAGTATCTATTTTACTGACTAATAACACATCAACTTTTGAGAACATTTTTGGGTATTTCAATGGTTTATCATCGCCTTCAGGAACTGATAAAATCATTGTGTTTAAAGCTTGTCCTAAATCATAACTTGCAGGACAGATTAAGTTTCCGATGTTTTCAATCACACAGAAGTCTAAATCTCCATAGTTGATATCTTCTAAGCCTTCTCTAGCCATTCCTGCATCAATATGACACATACCACCTGAATGTAATTGGTTTACTTGAACACCAGTTTCATGTAAGATTGTATAAGCATCTACATCTGAATCAACATCCGCTTCCACAATCCCAATTTTTATTTTATCTTTAAGTCTATTGATTGTGTCAACTAGCATGGTTGTTTTTCCACTTCCAGGACTTGACATTAAATTCATAACATACGTTTTGTTTTCTTTTAGTTCTGTTCTTAATACAGCGGCTTTTTCATCATTATTTTGATAGACTCTTTTTTGGATTTCTATCACTTTTACTTTATTCATAATCCACCTCTTTAATTTCCTAGACAATTATATCATGTGTTTGATAATTGTCAATAAATTTCTATGAATGACTATTAATTTTGCTAGCAAAATTATCATATTTTTTAGAAACTAATGAAGATATTAAATATTTTGTGAAAAAAATTGACTATAAAGTGATTTTTTTTGAATTTTAGCATATCATATTTGAAAAATTTGATATAATAATACTGACAAATTTTTTGAAAGTGCAGGATGAAATATGAATAAACATTACCACAAGACGTTTACTCCCATAATGATTGTGCTAGTTATGACATTGGCTGTGTTTAGTAGTATCATATACAGTTTTGAAACAAGGCTATTTTCTTATTTAAATCCAGTCGTTGGCGTTGCTACAGCATTTTATTATATTCATAAAGGCAAGTCAGTAATTCCTATATTTTTTACTTTTTTAACATGGTCAGTTGTTAGTAGAATATTAATGGTTGATGAGTCCATCATGTTTTCAATTGCTTATTGTCTTGTCTTGTTTGTCCCTATCTTAGTCATGATGTTGGTTTTTGATAAGGTTCAAGTCACTCAATTTGAAAAAAAACTTAACAAGTATAATATGTCTTATGTTTTCCCTTATATTTTAAATATATTGATTGTTAGTTTCATAGGATCAATTCTAATGTTTTTAGTTTATCATACATTTATTGGTATTCAGACTGAATATATACTTGCATTTAGAGATATCTTCTTTAGTAATTTCTTTGGGATGTTCTTATTTAATATGACGATAACTATTATCGTAAAACGAGATCACACGTCATTTTCAAAGAAAACAGCTCCATATTTTAATGCAATGTTTTTAATTGTATTTGCTTTATTAGCACTTATAGTGTTCAAGAGGGTAATTCCAGGTTTTGATTTTGAGCACTTTTCATTTTCATTTTACTTCATGTTTATAGTCGTTGGCTTACTATTCAGTTACAAAATACTTATTTTAGCGAACTTTATTTATATATTTATTTTCGGTGGATATGCACTGAATGGGATGATTGTTTTGGATTGCTTTACTGTAACGACAGAAGTCTCTTTATTTTTGTTAGTCGCTAATATATTAGCGATGACAATTAAGATGATGATTATTGGATATTTATATAAATCGGAGGAAGAACAAGAGAGTTCAAAAACGATTTCTCACCTTGTGAATACTACAAATAAATACATTAATGAAATCGAAGGATTAACCACAAATTCTAGTGAGTTTTTTCAACATTTCTTAAATGATTTCTTTAGAATAGGGTGCAAAATATTACCGAAATATGAGAAGTCAAGCTGTTATTATTTAAAAGGCAATAAAATTAAATACATTTCAGCAGAGGGGTATGATATAGATTTATTAAATCGTTGTGAATTCAACTTTGAAACATTCTCTTGGAATTTTGATCATCCAACGCTTATTAATGGATATGCTGATATTAATATGTCATCAAATAATTCTAAATATTTAAATCAATATTATACAAGATATGGAACCATAAAACAAAGTCTGACTTTTTCCCTAGATTATGCTGGTTTTAAGGGTGGAATGAGTTTTGATATTTTTGATTATAATGATTTTCTATATGATTCAAAAACAATTGAAACCTTTAACACGTTTCATCGTTTAGTTATGTCTTATATGAAGATGGGAAGTCTATATATTGAAAGTTCTAGAGTGAAGAATGATATTATTCTATCAATGGTAAAGACTTTAGGGTTTTATGATAATTATACAAAGTCACATTCTATCGATGTATCTGAGTGGACAAATAAAGTATGTGATGAATTAGAGGTTGATCATAAAATGAAAGAACAAGCTTACTATGCAAGTATTGTTCATGATATCGGTAAAATAGGGATTAGCAGTGACATTTTGAATAAGAAGTCAAGGTTAACAGATGCTGAATATGACTTGGTTAAGCATCATACAGTTAAGGGGTATAATATTTTATCAGAAGTCCAAAACTTATCTGAGATTGCTGTTATCGTAAGACATCATCATGAACGATGGGATGGATATGGATATCCTGATGGACTAGAAGGAGACGAAATCCCATATCTTTCACAAGTTATAGGGGTATGTGATTCAGTTAGTGCAATGCTATCAAAAAGAGTGTATCAAGACCCAAAAACAATTGAAGAAGTGATTGAAGAATTGAAAGCTCAAAGAGGTAAACAATTTTCACCTGTTCCATGTGATGCTATGATCAAAATTTTAAAAGAAAAGTTAAAAACTAAATAGATATTACATAAATATTAAGATTTAAAAGGCCTATTTATAGGCCTTTTTCTTTAGATATTAACTAAATCTTAACTAATCACCTCAAAAATAGGTTATATATATATACAGTGCTATAATTTAGGCATAAGGAGGTATCACTTATGAAAAAATCATTAAGTCTTATCATACCAATATTGTCTATTTTATCACTGTCATTTGTTTTTATATTTTATTTGAAAGTTGATAGTGTAGCGTCAATATTAGTTGTATTTTCATTAGCTGTTGGATACATTCTATTTTACCTAGTGAAAGATTCTAAGAGATTAAGTTTAAGTATGCAAAGTTTAACAGTAGAAACACAAATGAAACAACCTGTGATTCCTGTTAGAAATTTATATAGCATTGAATCTTACAAACATAAAATCAATAATTTAAATAGAATTATTGGATCATATGATTCATATACAATGGAGCATAATAAGGAAGTTGCTAAACTAACATTGTTATTATCAGATAAATTAGAAATTGATGATAACACTGCTCAAATTATATATTACGCAGGGTTAATTCATGATATCGGTAAAATTCATATTAAGGATGAAATCATTAATAAACCTTTTGCATTAACAAAAGAAGAATTTGGTTTGATTAAAGGTCACTCTGAAAGAGGACATGAAATGATCAAAAGAGTTGAAGGATTAGAATCTTTAGCAAAACCAGTATTATACCATCATGAACGATGGGACGGTACAGGATATCCTTCAGGATTAATTGGATTTGAAATTCCTATTGAATCACAAGTTATTTCTATATGTGATACAGTCAGTGCCATGAAAAACAATCGTGTTTATTCAAATTCAAAATCAAAACAACAAATTGTTATGGAATTAATCTATCAAAAAGACAAACAATTCAATGCATATATCGTTGATAAAATGTTAGAAGTATTACACACAGATGAATATGATAAATTATAGGTGATTTTCACCTATTTTTTTCTAAAAAAAACAGTCTTTTTGTAAGACTGTTTTAGATGGTTATTCAGTTCCGTAGTAATGATAGTATTCTTTTTCGTATAAATGGTCATCTTTGCTAACACTTGTGACAATAACACCTAAAACATTTGCATTAGCTAATTTTAGCTTTTTAACACTATCTTTTGCAATATCGTAATTGGTATGTCTTGATTTAATAACATAGATTGTTCCATCGCAGAAATTAGAGATAATTGAAGCATCCACAACAGGCGAAACCGGTGGAGAATCAATAATTATTTTGTCATATATCCTACTTAAATATTCAATCATTGTTTTGATTTTATCAGAACTTAAGACTTCTGATGGGAACGGCACAAATTTACCAGAATTCAAGAAATCTAAATTTTCATCGACAGGGATAATGAATTCTTGAATAGGTTTTTCATTAAGAACATATGAAGCAACCCCATCAACATTAGAAATATTAAATGACAAGTGAGTTTTTGGTTTTCTCAAATCCATATCAATTAAGAGTGTTTTAAAACCTGATTGGGCATAAACAGTGGCTAAATTAATCGCAGTAACTGTTTTACCTTCTCCAGGAAATGTAGAAGAAAGATTAATTAGTTTAGCATCCTTGTCGACATTAACAAAATTAATGTTTTCTCTAACTTTTCGATACTCTTCTGAAACAGGTGAGTGTGGACAATGTTTAGATATACATTTATAGCTTTTTTCTAAATCATCAATCTCTGGCAAATCATATCTTGGAATGACGCCTAGAACTCTTAGATTTAATTTATTTGTTACATCTTTTTCGTTTTTAATTTTTTTATCAAGAAGTTCAAAAAATATAATCAATCCAATACCAGCGATTAAACCAAGAAGACATCCCATAATGATATACATGGGTCGATTCGGTCCAGATGGACTTGTTGGAATTGTTGCTATGTCTAATATTTCAACATCCTCTAATCCATCATATTCAATTGCTAAGTTATGAACAATATTCACTAATTCGTTAGCAATTAATGTGGCTTCTTCGGCAGAACCACTTGATACTTTTAAATCAATAATCAATGTGTTGTCAACACTTGATACATGAATCATGTCGTTTAACTGACTTTCTGAATAAGTTAAATTTAGATTAGTTTTAAGTGTTGTTAAGACTCTGCTGCTCTTAACAAACACAGAATAGGTATCTACTAATCTAGTCCCAGTGTTTAAATTTGTTATCTCGTTCTGTGTTTCTGATTCAACTTGTACTATCATGCTTGAACTAGATGTGTATGTATCCTCAATCATCGTGTAAGAGTAAAATCCAAAAGCGGCGACACCAAGTGCAATACAGATTATGACAAACCACCATTTTTTTATGATGCATTTGTATAAAGAACGAAAATCAATTTCAACTTCAGAATTGAAATTTTCTTCCATAATCCTTTCATCCTCCATAAAAACTAATAAAATATTATATATTTTTTCAATACTATCAATATTATACATGAATTATGTCAATTAGTATACATTAATATTAAAGATGTTAAAAAAATTTTAACGAAATACTTTCGTAAAAAAAGCAATCCAAGGATTGCTTTTGACTATTTAATATTTGCTTTAAAATATGTGAAGTTTCCAGTAAATGTATAAGATGAATGACTCGTTGCAATCAAGAAATCACCAGCTTTAACGTCTATGTCATCTATTTTACCTTCACCAGATAAGATAAATAGATAATCTCCATATTCATCAGCTTTACCGTTAAGAATACGTGAGTTTTTATATGTGTTAAAAATAAAAAAATCTTCAGGCATTTGCTTGTTTAACTCGATGTCAGGACATTTGATGACATCATAAGCTTGTTTTAAATGGAGGGGTCTAAGTTCTCCATTCGATAATCTATTATAATCATAAACTCTATATGTTACATCAGACGACTGTTGAATTTCTAGAAGAAGTGTTCCTTTACAAATCGCATGTAAGGTTCCAGCGTAAATATTGAATATATCACCTTTTTTTATCGGAAATTTATTAACAACGGATTCGAAATCACTGTTCTTTACGTAAGTTTTAAATTCTTCAATGGTTTGGGCTTTATGACCAATGATAATATCTGTGTTTGGATCAGTATCTAAAATAAGCCAACACTCAGTTTTTCCATATGAGTTTTCATATTTCTTTGCGTATGCGTCATCTGGATGAACTTGAATAGATAAATCATCGGTAGCATCTATAACTTTAACCAGTATAGGAAATTCATCGGCTGGATAATTTCCAAACAATTCTCTATGTGTTTGATATAAATTTCTTAAAGACATTCCTTTGAATTCGGTATTTTCAATAATTGATGGGCCACTCTTGTGTGCAGAAATTCCCCAGGCTTCTCCAGTGTTTGGTGCACAATCATACCCATAGTTTTCTTTAATTTTATTTCCACCCCATATTTTAGTTGAGAAAAAGGGTTTTAATTTAAGAATCATTTTTTTTCACCTCACAAAAATGTTTAGCTGCTTTAGCTGCGGCTAAAGCAGGATCGATAACAGGACTAATTACCTTTATTTTAGTAGAAAAGTCATGAATCTTTTTCTTAAGATGAGTATTAAAATATCCTTTAGCATTTCCTAGACTTCCAACTATAACTAATGTAACATGATTAAATTTAAGTTTTTTATAGACTCCTTTAATTGCTAAAACGAGTTCATCAATCGCTTTATTACAAATCTTTCTTGCTTTTACATTTCCTTGATTTGCATAACTCGTTACGATGGGTGCTAATGACGCTGTTTTTGTTCGATCATTATAGAAGTTGTCCATAACGTTAATGATATCACTTGCTACAGATAAGTTTAAATTTTGAGCGATTTCTTTTGCAAAATCGTCTAAAGGATATCTTTCATCGTATGCTCTTACACAATATCTTATAGCACGTCTTCCTAAATCGTAAGCTGAACCAAGTTCACCTTCTTTATGACCCCAACCACCACATTTGTGTTGTAAGTTATCTTTTAGGCCGAATGCAACCATACCTGTTCCGCAAATTAATGCCATTCCTTCATTATATAAATCTGAACTATATAGTGCGGTATGCATATCATTCCTAGCTCTAACAAATGTTTCCTCATTAACTTGAGGTAGTTGTCTTAATAATGATTCAACCATAAGATTATCACTCATAAATACAATGCCACCAAGTCCTGCAAAAACGCCTTTAAAGGTTGTATTTGGGTGTTTATCTATATAGGGTTGAATGGCTAAACGAATATTGGCAATCGTCGTAAATTTATCTACAGTATCAATAGAAGAAGGTCCTGTTGTATTTTCGAAAACAACCATATTTTGATCATTAATAATATTAACTTTAGTTTTGGTTCCACCACCATCTATTCCTAAATATAATGACATATAATTACCTCATATACATTATACTATATAATCAATAAAATGTGTTTTGGTTTCTGTAATCTATATTGATGGTTTTTTTAAACTGAATTTGTTACAGAGATTAAATAATATTGGTCATTATAAATAATCTAATTTTAAAAAAATAGAAACAAGAGTATAATAGAAATATATGATTAAAAGGGGTGTGGAGATGTTAAAAGATCTTGTCTTAAATAAATTAGGAGTTATTCCAAAAACAATGATAATATTAGGTTCAGGTATTAATCAGTTTGTAGATAATCTAAAAGATAAAGAAACAATAAGTTATGAAACCCTGTTTAATCTAAAAGGAGATCAATCCATCGGCCATGCTGGAAACCTGCATTTAGGGTATATTCATAAAATGCCACTGATTGTCTTAGAAGGTAGAAAGCATTACTATGAAGGTGTTACTGACGAAGAGATGCGTTTATTAGTTCAATCTTTTGCAAGAATTGGAGTTAAAAACGCTATTATAACCAATGCTTGTGGTGGGATGAATGAATCCTTTAATCCTGGAGATATTATGGTTATTGAAGACCATATAAACTTCATGGGAAGAAATCCTTTAGTAGGAAAGAATGACTCAAACTTAGGACCTCGATTTCCTGATATGTCTGAACCCTATGATTTAGAATTCAGAAGTCTTATGCAAGAAATCTCTAATGACCTAAATATTCCATTACAGACAGGTGTATATTTTGGGTATTTAGGCCCCAATTATGAAACAAAAGCTGAAATTAGAGCATTTCGTATGCTTGGAGGGGATGTTGTAGGGATGTCTACAGTACCTGAAGTCTTATTAGCAAGACATGCCAATATGAGAGTCTTAGGATTATCCTTAATTACCAATATGTCTACAGGAATTAACCAATCTCTCCTTAATCATAAAGAAGTCTTAGAAGTTGGAAAACAATCCGTTGAAAAAATGTCAAAACTGATCATTGAATTTTTAGAAAGGATTAGATAATATGTTTGAGACAATTGAATCAAAACGATTAACGTATCGACCTTTTATGTATGAAGATTACCCTTTTTTATTAGTCATGTTGGGAGATAAACTCGTATGTGAGTTTTTACCAGGTCCAGAAAATTATTCTAATGACGTTGTAAAGAAAGTTATGAATCATTACATCACATCAGCTTTTGGAAAAGACAAGTATCAAAAGATATATTTAGCATCTAGAAAAGATACACAGGAACCCATTGGCTATGTTGGAATTCAATTGGTAAAAGAATTTGATAAATACGAAATCTTTTATGGATTTATTCCAAGTGCTTGGGGTCAAGGATTTGGATCTGAAGCTTCTTTAAGAATGAAAGCTTTAGCAATTGATTTGGATTTAAAAGAACTTATCGCATTAGCTGATGTTCAAAACATTGCTTCTCAAAAAATTCTAGAAAAAACCGGATTTAAACAAACAAAACAAATGCCTTTATGGGGATTAGATGTTTTCTATTATGAGATGACTCTTTAATGATCGAGTGAATATATCTGTATATACAAAAATATAAAAAAGAAATCTAAAAATTTTAGATTTCTATGGTTAAATGATTTAATTAAATAGACTTATATAAAAGAAGATGTAACTCAGGTTATGTCTTCTTTTTATGTTTTCTTGCTTTTTTCTCTTTTAAATATACTTCAGAATAAGAACTTCCTCTTTTAATGGCTATTTTATCTACAATCTCATTAGATGAATCGATAAATTTATCAAAATGTTTTAATGTATGTCTAGGACCACCTTCATGGGTAATCAAAAGCGTTACTTTCTTGTTCTTGAATTTGTTATCTTTTAAGAATCTTTTTAAAAAGGGAACAAATGTAAATGCCCAGACAGGACTCCCTAAAACAATCTCATCATATTGGTCAAGGTTAATATTTAATTCATCGTAATTAAGTTTGATTCCAAACGTAGAAAAATATCCCAAATAAAACATTCTTATCCAGTAGTTTTTGGGTATTTTAATCTTACCGACTAATCGATAAAAATCACCCTCAAATCGCTTTTCTAATTCTTCTTTAGTTCTTCCTGTTAGACTATAATAAATAATTGCTTTCAACATACCACCTCTTATTGATTATATCATAATTTAAATCATTATATATTAAGAAGGAATAATCATTAAAAAAAGTATAAAAAAACTAGGATTTAACACTTAATTTTCTTCATAAAATCTTAACTAAAAAATCATAGTAAAATCCCTTTGCAAAACATATTCATTATGTTATAATGTCTGTGTAAGCGTTTTCTATTAAAAATGAATATATTTAAAGCAAACGTTTATAAGTTTAAATATAATAGGAGAAATAATCATATCACTTAGAATAAATAAGTGATTTTATTATGAGTATATATGAAAAGAATTACATTTTTAACTGGATATTATGGGTCAGGAAAATCAGAAGTAGCTGTTAATTTAACAGTACAAAAAAACTTTGATATTCTTGTCGATTTAGACATTATCAATCCATATTTTAGAAGTAGAGAATTAGAAGAAGAATTAAACAAACTTGGTATTGAAAGTATATCAAGTGATATATCTTCAAGAGCGAGTTTAGATATGCCATATATCTCAAGTAAAATTTTTAAACCATTTAGAGATCAATCAAAAAAAGCAATCTTTGATTTAGGTGGAAATGATCAAGGTGCTAAACTATTAAGACAATTTGATGATTATCGCCATGTTGATATCGATTTATTACTTGTGATCAATATATATCGTTATGAAACAGATAGTGTTGAACACATCTTAAAACTCATTAATAAAATAGAAGGCATGGGTGGATTTAAGATTACAGGACTCGTTAATAACTCTAATCTATTAAAAGACACAACAATTGACCATGTTTTAGAAGGTCAAAAAATTGTAGAAAAAGTCAGCGAATTAACGAACCTTCCTGTTGTGTATACGACCGTATGGGAACATGTTGATTTAAAGCATCAAAACTTATTAGGAGAGTTATTAAAATTAAAACTATATCTTAGAAAAGATTGGTTGTAAACAGCGGATAATTGAATAGAAATATTCAACTAAATTATAAACATATTTAGATTATATAGGAGGAATTATATGCCAAAAGGTAAAGTAACATTTGATTACGAAAAATGTAAAGGCTGTGTTCTATGTGTGTCTGTTTGTCCTAAACAGATTTTAGAACAAGACATGGATACACTTAATAAGAATGGATACAATGTTATTAAGGTTATTGACCCAGAGAAATGTATTGGGTGCGCATTTTGTGCAATGATGTGTCCAGATTCTGTGATTAAAGTGGAGGTGGAAAAATAATGGCTAAAGTATTAATGAAAGGTAATGAAGCAATTGCCTTAGCAGCTATTAAAGGTGGAGTAGATGCTTTCTATGGTTATCCGATTACACCACAAAATGAAGTTCCAGAATACCTATCTAAACATCTATTAGATGCTGGAAAAGTATTCTTACAAGCTGAATCTGAAGTTTCAGCGATTAATATGGTTTACGGTGCAGCTGGTGCTGGTAAAAGAGTGATGACATCATCATCAAGCCCAGGGATTGCATTGAAACAAGAAGGTATTTCTTATATTGCTGGTGCTCAATTACCATGTTTAATTGTATCAGTGATGAGAGGTGGACCTGGATTAGGATCTATTCAACCTTCACAAGGTGATTACTATCAAGCAACACGTGGTGGAGGAAACGGAGATTATCAATTACTTGTTTACGCACCAGAAAGTATTCAAGAAACAATCGATACAATCAAAGGATCTTTTGACACTGCTGATTTCTACAGAATACCTGTGATGGTTTTAGTAGATGGTCTTATTGGTCAAATGATGGAATCAGTTGACTTTGATCATCCAGTTAAAGAAAGAAACCTACCTCCAAAAGATTGGGCGACAACAGGTACAGCTAATCATCCTGGTAGAAGAAACGTTGCTAACTCATTGTATTTAAAAGCAGATGAATTAGAACAACATAATATAGATTTACAAAAGAAATACAAAGCAATCAAAGAAAATGAAACCATGTATGAACTTGTAAATATGGAAAATGATCCTGAATATGTTATCGTCGCTTATGGAACAATGGCTAGAATTTGTCGTTCAGCGATTGAAGAATTAAAAGCAGATGGAATCAATGTTGGTATGATTAGACCAATCACTGTATGGCCATATCCTGAAAAAGCATTTGATGCGATTCCTAAAACATGTAAGGGTATCCTTTGTGCAGAATTATCAATGGGTCAAATGTTAGATGACGTTCTTATCTCTAACAATGGTAGACATAAAGTTGGTTTCTTTGGAAGATCAGGTGGAATATTACCTAATCCTTCAGAAATCGTAGACGCTATAAAAAATTTCGAAACTAAGGTGGTGAAATAAATGCAAGTCAAATATGAAAAATCAAAAGGGTTAACTGATACACCACTTACTTATTGTCCTGGATGTACACATGGGATAGTACATAAACTTGTAGCTGAATCATTAGTAGAACTAGATATTTTAGATAAAGCTATTGGTATTGCATCAGTTGGATGTTCAGTATTTAGTTATCAATTCTTTAACTGTGATTCTCAACAAGCACCTCATGGTAGAGCTTGTGCAGAAGCAACAGGAATCAAAAGAGTATTACCTGAAAACATCGTTTTCACGTATCAAGGAGATGGAGATTTAGCATCAATTGGAATCGCCGAAACAATTCACGCAGCAAACCGTGGAGAAAACATCACTGTTATCTTTATTAACAATGCAATCTATGGTATGACAGGTGGACAAATGGCACCAACATCTCTAATAGGTCAAAAAACAACAACTTCTCAAGATGGTAGAGATTTTAAACATCATGGGAATCCAATTCATATCAGCGAAATGTTCGCAACAATTGAAGGCGTTGCTTATTTAGAAAGAGTCTCTGTATACGATCCAAAACACGTTATGCAAGCTAAAAAAGCAATTAAAAAAGCTTTCCAATATCAAAAAGAAAATAAAGGATTCACAATGGTTGAAGTTGTTTCATCATGTCCAGTCAACTGGGGAATGAAACCAGTAGACGCTTTGAAATGGATTAAAGATGAAATGATTCCAGTTTATCCATTAGGTGTATTCAAAGATAAGGGTGAAGACAATGAGTAAAACAAGTAACGTAAAAGTAGCCGGATTCGGTGGACAAGGTGTTATGATGTTTGGGCAAATCTTAGCCTATTCAGCAACGAAAGATAATTTATCAGGACTATGGTTTCCATCATATGGACCAGAAACAAGAGGTGGAACAGCGAACTGTTCTGTGATTGTTTCTGATACAAAAATCAATTCTCCTGTATTTGAAAACGCAGACCATTTAGTTGCATTTAACGGACCTTCTTTAGAAAAATTCCGTACACATGTTGCTCCAGGTGGATTCATTCTATATAATTCATCAATTATCAAAGATAAAGTAGAAGAATGCAATCACCTATGCTTAGGTGTTCCAATCAATGATATTGCACAAAATTTAGGAAACTCAAAAGTAGCGAACTTAGTTATGATGGGGTCTTATTTAGAATTAACGCATTTATTTGATATGGACACCATTGAGTATGTTGTAAGAAAAATCTTAGGAGAAAGAAAAGCACATCTAGTAGATGTTAACTTAAAAGCAATTGAAGCCGGAAAACAATTCGTTAGAGATGCTGGAGTAACCTATGCTTAGAAATTTAGAAGATCTGAGAAATCTAGCAAAAAACGCTAGCCTAAAAAAAATGGTCGTTGTATTCGCACATGATTCACATGTTATTGAAGCTGTAAAAGGTGCATGCGACTACGGCATTGTTGAACCTATTCTTATAGGTAATGCTTTAGTCATCAATCAATTAATTGATGACATTAAATTACCTAAACCATACCAAGTTATCGAAGAACAAGACGGTGTAAAAGCAACAAAATTAGCCATGGATATGATTAATAACAACACTGCAGACATCGTTATGAAAGGTTTAATAGATACAAAAATTTTATTAGGTGGAGTTGTAAACAGAGACTACGGGATAAGAAAAAACAAACTTCTTAGTCATGTAGGCCTTGTTGAATACCCTAATTTCGATAGGATCTTGTTCGCAACAGACGGAGCTATGAACATAACGCCTGATTATGAACAAAAAATCTTAATCATTGAAGCAGCAGTAGACTTAGCCAAATCACTCGGATACACTCAACCTAAAGTTGGGATTGTATCTGCAGTAGAAAAAGTTAATCCAAAAATTGCTTCAACCGTGGATGCTGAAAAAATAGTAAACTACTACAAAGACAAAGATATTGACTTTTTAATTGATGGTCCGTTTGCAGTAGACAATTTAGTATCTATGGATTCAGTGAAACATAAAGGCATCAAATCACCAGTTGCTGGTGTATGTGATATCTTAGTATTTCATCAATTAGATGGTGGAAATATATTTTATAAAACATCAGTTTTCTTAGCAGGTGGTAAATCGGCTGGTATTGTTATGGGCGCTAAATGTCCAATCGTATTAACATCAAGAGCTGACACTGCAGAAGCAAAACTAAATTCAATTTTATTAGCGGTGGTGAATAAAGATGGACTATCTGTTACTCGTCATTAATCCAGGGTCAACGTCAACGAAAGTAGCACTTTACTTAAATGAAAAATTAATTCAAGAATCGACACTTAGACATGACGTGAAAGACTTAGAAAAATACAAAGGAATTATTGACCAACTTGATTTTAGAAAACAAGTTATCTTAAACTTTTTGGAAGAGCACAAATACAAATTAGGTCAAATTGATATATTTGTTGGTCGTGGTGGAATGATGAAACCATTGAAAAATGGTGGTACTTACCCAATCACTGAAAAAATGTTAGAAGATCTAAGAACATGCAAATATGGGTCTCATGCATCTAATTTAGGGGCTTTACTTGCAAGTTCTTTTGCGAAAGAATTTAATCGTCAAGCATTTATTGTCGACCCTGTTGTTGTCGATGAATTTGAAGACATCTCAAGAGTCAGTGGTCAAAAATTGATCGAAAGAAAATCAATATTCCATGCATTAAATCAAAAGGCAACTGCCAAAAGACATGCAAAAATCGTAGGGCAACGTTATGAAGATTTAAATTTAGTCGTTGTTCACTTAGGTGGCGGAATTAGTGTAGGGTTACATAAACACGGCCGTGTTGTTGATGTAAACAATGCCTTAGGTGGTGATGGACCATTCAGTCCTGAAAGAACTGGAACCATTCCAACATTTCCATTAGTTGACATGTGTTTTTCTGGACAATATACACATCAAGACATCAAAAAACTATTAGTTGGTAAAGGTGGCTTAGTGTCATACTTAGGAACGAACGATGGAAAAGAAATCGAGCGAAGAATTGAAGAGGGTGACTCAGACGCAAGATTCTATTTTGAAGCTATGGGATATAATGTTGTGAAAGAAGTTGGAGCAATGACATTTGCATCTAGGTCTAGAATTGATGGTGTTTTATTAACAGGTGGCATGGCTTATTCTAAATTTTTAGTTGATTACATCAAATCATATTTAGAACAATATGTGACAGTCTATGTTTATCCAGGTGAAGATGAAATGAGAGCTTTAGCTGAAGGAACACTTAGAGGATTAAGAAAAGAAGAAAAACTTCAAGCTTATTAAACAAAATTATATAAGAACCAGTAACTAAGCTTACTGGTTCTATTTTTTTGTTTTATAAGAAGATTATATTTAAACTATGCTATACTATACATAATTATAAAAAAAGGACGTAAATATATGAATTGGTTAGTCAAAAGAATCTTAAAAATATTCTTAGTTTTAGGGATTATCGTAACACTATTCGTTGTGACACCTTTAATCCTTTTATCTAAACAAACAACCCCACCATTAGACCACTACGTGTCTCAATCAGAATCAGACTTCTATGATTCTCTTGATGCAGACTTAACAAACCTCATCTTAGATAATAACGATGATACCCTTGAATTAACGATAGATGAAGCCTTCATCAATCGAATCATTCAAAAGAAGTTATCAGAAGATAATCGTTTTTACCTCAATGATGAGCATACCGATGATATAGCGTATGGCTATATGAGCTTCATTGGAAATCATATTGGGTTTAAAGGAGTATGGACGACTTTGAGTGATGACCAATTAATCGTCACTGTCGGAGCGGATTATCTTAATTCTAGTGGAAGCGTCTTATATCAAACTGGATTAGACATAAGTTTTAATATTGTTTTATCCGAAAACAATCAATACTATTTAGAAGTTAATCAAATCAATATCGGAAAAATTAGTCTATCAAATAGAGCGGCTTTTAAATTAGCGAACACACTGATTAGTGCTTTAACTGAAAAAAGCATCAATGAAATCATTGCGAATAATCTAACGTTTGGTGCCTTTGATCAAGAAGCATTAAGCTTTACAGTTGGAGAAACTGAACTTGCAACTTATCTATATGATATAGACCCTACATTTTCAGCTTTACTTAAAGTTATCTATGAAGAAGAATTACTAATATTAGACGTATCTGATGAAGGATTTGATGTATCATTAGGAATCGGAGCCTTTAGACGCTTATCAACCGACGTCAACGAACCTGTCTTTATTTCTTGGGGTGAAGAAGCAGATAAAGTATTATTTATGTTTAACTTAGCGCAAAACGCAGCGATTAATTTCGGGATGAATCCTATAAATCCTAAAATTGATTTATCAGAAGCTGATGTCAATTCAATTTTAGATTACACATTACAAGAAGATGTTCAATTCGATATACCTATAACCTTTGTCGTGGATGATGAAACAATTGAATATACGTTTAGCTCTACAAACTTATTTATTAGAATGGATGATGATGTCTTATCAATACATCTCATGATGACACTATCAAAAACCGGTGTTGTACAAACATTCGATATGCAATTTAATCTAACGAGCAATGTAAGTATGAATGACCAAGGAGATATGGTTCTTACCATACTTGATTCAAACCTAGGAAGTGTGACTTTAGATACTGATATATTGGACATCTTATTTAGTGTATTTAGCGATACATTATTTGTTGATGATACAATTGTTATTCCTAAGGAACAACTCAATGCCATGCTTGAAGGATCAAACTTAATCATCAATGATATGGTTGTATCCGATGGCGACTTAAGTATTTACTATGGATTGGATATTTAATCCGACAGATATAACATTTTACTGTTGACTTATGTCAAATATGAGTTATAATTTTTCTTGAGGTGTTATATAGATGATAGAAGCAAACAAAAAAAACGCATTAGTCGTAAAACCCAATTTAGTTGTCACAGTCAGAGATAAATCAGGCAAAGATAACGCACTCGTTGTCGCTTATGCTGGCAATTGTAGTTATGATCCACCAATGATTATGGTGGGTATTGTTCCATCAAGATATTCATATCACATGATTAAAGAAAATGGATCATTTGTCGCTCATTTACTAGATGAGTCTCAAACAGAGTTATATAAAGTGTGTGGTACATTATCTGGAAGAGACTCAGATAAATTAAAAGAACATGGAATTAAACTAAGTGATGGCTTAAAAGTCAACGCAGGAGTCATAGAATCGTGTCCTGTGGCCATTGAATGTAAAGTCGTTGATTCAATCATGACAGGATCTCATGAAATGTTTGTAGGCGAAGTGATGTATGTTCATGCAAAAGAAGGCTCATTAAACGATAAAGGATTTGTTGATATATCAAAATTAAATTTGTTATAAACATATGAATGAAAGAGATAGATTTTAATAATCTATCTTTTTTTTTGAATTTATATCAAATAACTTTTATATGATAAATTTTAGTTGTCAAATATGTTAAAATAATTTAAAAGAAGGTGACGTCATGAACAAAGTTATAAAGGTATTGAATGAAAGAACATCACTGCGTAGGTTTAGTGATAGAAACATTTCCAATGAAGATAAAGCTTTAATCCTACAAAGTGCATTAAGAGCTCCCACTGCTGGAAATATGATGTTATACTCAATCATCAAAGTTGAAGATAAGAGTATTTTAGAGAAGTTATCACAAACGTGTGATAATCAACCATTCATTAAAACAGCACGTTTTGCTTTAATTTTCTTGGTTGATTATCAAAGATTATATGATTACTTTTCTGATAATAACTATTTTAGTTATTGCAAGGAACAAAACACTCAACCACAATTTCCTGAACTCAGTGATCTCTTATTAGGAAGTGAAGATGCGATCTGTGCTGCACAAAATGCTGTTATCGCAAGTGAATCTCTAGGTATCGGTAGCTGTTATATTGGAGATATAATCGAAAACTATGAAATCCACAAAGAATTATTTAATTTGCAAAAATTAACGTTCCCTTTAGGAATGCTTGTATTTGGACATTATCCAGAAGGGTATACACTCAAACCAAGACCTAGATTTGATTCTAAATATGTTGTATTTGACGAAAAATATAAAAGGTTGTCAAGTGATGAGCTACACGATTGCTATCGCGAGATGGAATCAACATTTAAATCAAATAATGTTTTAAAAGCTAAAAATACAGCTCAATATATTTACGGACGTAAATTTGGAAGTCCTTTTGCAAAAGAAATGAGAAGAAGTGTCCGTTTAGCATACAACGAATGGTTAACTTATAAAGAAGAACAAATGAAGTTTTTTTAAATGTAATTCGCTAACTATTATTGATAATGCTCTATAGAAATGATATAGTAAATATACTGCGAAATGAATTATATTAAAAAGAAATACTCGAGAAAATGGAGGCTTGACATGAAAAAAACTTTTAAAATTTTTATCGTACTATTTGGCTTTTTATTTATTAATAGCTGTGCATCATCATCAATAACCATAACATTATATACACCAGTAGATGGTGAATATGTCATTTATGATACAATCCAAACTCAAAAAGATTATAGCATTGATTTGCCAATGGTTTATACAGCAGATGATACAGTCTATGTTGGATGGCAAGACGTTAATGATGAATACGAAACAATCTATTCAGGAGATGTTGCTTTTATAGAAGATATTTCTTTAATGCTTGTTGAAGAACAAGCAGAAGATGTCTTTGATTTAGGAGCATTTGCTGATGAACCAGACTTACAATCTCATGTTATCTATGGATATATAGGGATATCTCAGTATGTTAGAATTCCACAATTTATTGATGGGTTAGAAGTCGTAAGTATTGGACCAGAAGCATTTAAGGATAGTGATTTAGTGGAAGTCTATATTCCTAATTCAGTGAGAAGTGTAAGTCACTTTGCATTTCAAAATAGTCAAAATTTAGAAAATGTTGAGTTTTATGGAGATCCTATTGGGACGTCACAAGATGTTGTGACTCCTGAAGATTTTAACGACATTATGGAAACATATTCTGATGTTTGTTCTATTGTCAGTGAAGAAGAAGGTATCACGACATACTCAGAAGACTGTCCAGTAGTTAATAGTGAAGAATCTGAAAGAATTATGATTAACGAGGTTGAGTATTACTCTATCATGCTAGAAGTTAAAAATAATGCTTTCTTGGAAAATTATAATCAAGTCTTACATACAGGTGCATTTTATGATTGTGTGTCATTAGAACGTATCGTTATGCCAATTGGTGGAATGACTATGTTTACCGATACATTTAGCAATAATCCACAGTTAACAGATATCATTTTCAGAGAAGACCACGAACGTTATCATGTGATGGATCACATCGTCTATACATATAATGATAGTCAGTTATTCTATTACCCTGGCGGATTAGATTCCGAAACATATACAATTCCTGAAACAGTCACATCTATCGCTCAAAACGCTTTTTACTCTAATCAATATTTAAAACACATTATCATTCATGATGAAGTGACTGAAATTAGAGGATCTAGTTTTTATAATTTACCGAATCTAGAAGCCATTGACGTTTTGGAAGGAAATGAAACCTACAGTGATATCGATGGTGTATTAATATATGAAAATGAAGGACTTGTGAAATACCCACAAAATAAATCAGGGTCAAGTTATGTTATACCAGATAACATCCTATATATCGGAGATTTTGCATTTGCATTTAATCAAAACTTAGAAGAAATCAATCTTGGACTTAATCTGACTTACATTGGACATACTGCATTTATGGAATCTGAAAAAATAACAATTCTAGACATCCCAAAAACGGTTGAATCAATAGGGATGAATATTATAGAAGGTAGTCATATTGAAGTCGTTCTTCTAAGAAGAAGTATGACTGAATACGACCAAGTAACCATCTTAATGAATGCCCTTTGTAGAGACTATAATTTAGTTAAAGTTTATGTACCAGATGATTCTATGGAAGCCTATATGTTAATCAGAGGCTGGCAATATCATGCAAATTATTGGTTAGAACCATTATCTACATACGAAGAAGATTAGTTTTTTATATATATAAGGATAGAAACCTCCAATTTTGGAGGTTTTTTTATACATATTAATCCAGATATTAACTAAATATTAACTAGAGAGCCGATAAATTGCTATCTACAACTGGATGGGTTATGATAATGGTGTAGCTGACAAACAAGGCAGCTTATCAACTAAAAAAAAATAAAAAAAATACAAGGAGAAAAATTAAAATGAAAAAAACAAACAACAAACAATCAGGGAAAAAAATTAGAAGAACTTTAGTAGCATTCTTATTAATGTTATCATTCGTATTAACAGCAGGAACATTCGCTTACTGGGCAACAGCAGTTGAAGGAACAGCTTCACAAGCAGAAGGAACATTAACAGTAGGTTCAGGGGACAACGTAGAAACAGTATTTGAATTAGGATTATCAAATGATACAGGTGGACATTTAGTTCCAGCTGCACAAGTAGAAAACTCAAGAGAAGACGACGCAACAGGATCAATCTTCTTAGCATACGATATCCAATGGTTAGAAGATGAAAACCAAACACAATTAGCAGGAACACAATCTGTAGGACAAATCGTTGTATCACATGAAGTTTCAATCGTTGTGGATGGAGTAGAATTAGACAAAGATGATTACGAAAACATCTATGAATTAATCAACGTATTATATAACGAAAACAACGCAACAGAATTAGTATTAGACGCAGATGCAGTAACATTCGGATTCGAAATCACAATGGACGAACCAGCTGACCAAGTAGAATACAACTTAATCGCAAACGCTGAAATCTCAATCACATTCTCATATGTAATCAACAACGATTCAATCGTAACTTCAGACGTAGCTTAATAAGTCAATAAATAACCATAAAAACCAACAAATAATTTGTTGGTTTTTTTACATTTTAGATTAAATATTTGTTATAATATGATAAACATATTTTAGGAGGATGACATGAAAACAATATTCAAAGCTTTATTATTGGTTGTACTACTATTATCCGTTAATAGCTGTGCACCAAAAGAATTAGAAATAAACCTTTATACGGAAGAAGGTGTCTTGTTTCAAACACTCACAACTTTAACAGATTCATCGATTGATTTACCAATAACATATACGGCACAAGACACAGTTTATGTTGGTTGGGAAACAATCGAAGGAACGCTTTACTCAGGAAGTGTTATATTTGATGAAAATCTATCTTTATACCTTGTAGAAGAACAAGCTGACGATGTCTTTGTTATAGAAGATAGATTATATCCACAATTACATTCAAATCAAATGTATGTATATATTCATGAATATACAGGAGAATCTCAATATTTAAGAATACCAGAGATGATTTCAGGAAAACCTGTTAAAGGCATTGTAGAAAATGCATTTCTTAACTCAAATTTCATTGAAGTATTTATCCCAAATACAGTTAATAAAATTGAAGAATATGCATTCGCAAATAATCTCAGTCTAACCTATGTAGAATTCTATGGAACTGATGTATCTTTAGTTGAAGAAGATGTCATTGAAACAATGATAGATGGCATTGAATTAAATGAAATACTAGAAGAAAATCCTACAACATGTACAATCGCTCAAGATTTAAATGATATTAAAATATATGGGGACCGTTGTCCTGTCATACAAAGCGAGTATATTGAAACAAGAACGTTAGGAGATTAAGAGGTAGACTTTTTCTATGTTACTTTAGATCCATCAAGAAATTTAAGTCGATACTATCAAAACTTTTACGAGGGTGTTTTTGACCACTGTGTTGAACTTAAAGAAGTTAAGATGCCGATTGGAAGAATTATTGGGTTTGAATATATCTTTAATTACTGTGACAACTTAACCACACTTGACTTCACAGAAGACAATGAATTTTACACATTTGAAAATGGTGTCGTCTATACACTTGATAAAACCGAAATAGAATACTACCTTCCTGGAAATCAAGAAACGTCCTATACGATTCCAGATACGATTATTGGAATTAAACCATTTGCTTTTTCTTATAATAAGTATTTAGAAACACTTCAAATAGGAGCCAATACAACAACGTTATTCTTCAATTCATTTTATAATTTACCTGCATTAGAAGCGTTCGATGTTGATCCATTAAATACTTATTATAAAAGTCAAGATGGTGTGTTATATGCAACAGTTCATGGAACTGAACCATCACGATATGTCTTATTTAAATATCCAGCTAATAAGGAAGGAGATACTTATACGCTTCCCGACAACACAGAATCAGTCAATCGATTTTCATTTGCGTTCAACACAAACTTATCATCAGTTATATTCAATGATTCATTAAGAACTATAAGTGCACATGCGTTTTTTGAGGCTACACATATCAATGAGATTGTATGCCCAGCCGATTTGGAAACTCTATATTTGACTTATTTAGAAACAACTCAAATTCAAACGATTGTTATTACTGGTCCAAATCTTGATTTTCCATATCTTGAGTACTTAGAAGAGTCACAAATCTTTGATGATTTAGTGATTTATGTTCCGGATGCGTATTATGATGATTATTTAGCTATATTAGGGGATTATACGAACAATCTTATGCGCATGTCAGAATATCCATTAACTTAGATATTAAGTAAATATTAACTAGAGGTCGTTATATTAGGATATCTTAAAAGAATGGATTATAATATAAGTGTAGTTAACAAACAAGTTAATCTTTCATTCCTCTCTTTTTATTAAAAAATCAAACAAGATGACACAAGGCAACCAATCGGTTGCCTTTTTACTTTAAAATAAATAAGTCATATAGAAATAATTTTTTATGGAGTTATGATAAAATCTAGATGAGGTAATCATATGAAAACAAACGATATCGTAGAATTATTACAAGAATCATATAAAAACAATAAAGTGAAACGAGAACATAAGTTAGGAAATCCACCAAGGAATTCTGAAGTTATTAAAATCATTAAACTAACCAAAGAACTTGTTTATCCTGGTTTTTTTACCAATGAAGAAATCATGAGTTCAGAAACATCTAAAACATTAAAAAGAAAAATTAATAAACTTAGAAAAGTCTTAAGAAAACAAATTAACAGTTCAATCATGTATTTAGTAAACGAAAAAGATAAAAAAGCATTCTTTGATCAATCATGTTCTATATGTAAAGCGTTTATGAAATCAATTCCTGAGATAAGAAGAAAAACCATTTTAGATATAGAAGCACACTATCAAGGAGACCCAGCCGCTTTAAATAGAGATCAAATCATTGTGTCCTATCCAGGGCCTTACGCGATTTTAATCTATAGAATTGCTCACGTGCTTGATAACTTAGGAGTTCAAGTAATCCCAAGAATGATGTCTGAGTTTGCTCATAGAGAAACCGGTATAGATATCAACCCAAAAGCCATTATAGGAGAATCATTCTTTATCGACCATGGAACAGGAGTTGTTATTGGTGAAACCGCTGTAATTGGAGATAGAGTAAAAATCTATCAAGGGGTTACTTTAGGGGCAATGTCTCTAAGAAAAGGACAGCTTTTAAAAGGTAAACGTAGACACCCAACCATTGAAGATGATGTGACAATCTACTCTAATGCGTCTATATTAGGCTCAGAGACGATTATAGGAAAACATAGTGTTATTGGTGCCAATGTCTTTTTAACAAGCTCAGTCCCAGAAAATTCAATGGTTATGAATAAAGAACCAGAACTAGAAATAAGGAGTAATAAAAATGGCAGTTTATAAAAACATTCTAGATGCTATCGGTAAAACACCGTTAGTAAGACTAGAAAAAGTAGAAAAAGAATATAACTTAAACACAAGACTATACGCAAAATTAGAAAGCTTTAACCCATCAGGATCTGTCAAAGCAAGACCTGCATATTATATGTATTATGATTTAATTATGAAAGATATCATAAATAAAGATACAGTTATCATTGAATCCACAAGTGGGAACACAGGGATTGCTTTAGCAATGATTGCGGCTTATTTTGGTCATAAAATAAAACTGATTATGCCTGACTCTTTATCAAAAGAGCGAATCAGTTATATGGCAATGTATGGAGCTGAGATTATTCTAACACCTGGTAAACAAGGGATGAAAGGTGCATATGCAGAAGCCGAGCGTTTACATAATGAGATAGAAAATTCAGTTATACCTAGTCAATTTGATAACCCAGAAAATCCTGAAAGTCATTATCAAACAACGATTAAAGAAATTTTAAGTGATTTAAAAAATATAGACTATCTTTTTGCAGGAATAGGAACTGGTGGAACGATTACTGGGTGTGCTAGATACTTAAAAGATTTTCAATCAAAAACAAAAGTCATTGGGATTGAGCCAGAAGCCTCAAATGTCATAACAGGTGGAAACCCAGGCCCTCACAAGATACAAGGGATTGGGGCAGGATTCATTCCTAAAAACTTAAACCTTGATTTAGTAGATGAAGTCATCACAGTCAAAGATGAATCTGCGAAATACCTAGCCAAACGATTACCTAAGTTAGAAGGTATAAGTATAGGAATATCAAGTGGTGCTTGCTTATCTGGCGCTTTAGACTATATCATAGAAAACAAAATAGAAGATAAAGATGTTGTATTAATTTTTCCTGATTCAGGAGAAAAATATTTCTCAACAGGATTATTTGAATAGAGTGGTTGAAATTACCACTCTATTTTTTTATAATAAGGGTAAGGAGTGATTTTATGAAAATCCTTAAGGATAAAAAAATACTTGATATTAAAGAAGCCCAACCTAAAGATGCAAAAGAAATTATTGAGTATACAAAACAAGTGGGTTCAGAAACAAACATGTTAACATTAGATGAACGAGGTGTTAATCTAACCGTAGAACAAGAAGAAAAATTACTAGAAAGGATTAAAACAACACCGAATGTATATTTTGCGTTAGGTAGAGTCAATGGTCTATTAGTCAGTGTCGCCACAATCAACGGAGTTTCTAGAGATAGACTGAGTCATAACGTCAGTTTAGGAATGTCTGTGTTAAAAGATTATTTTAATCTTGGAATCGGCACACATATGTTAAACCATATGATTAGTTACTGTAAAATAACACCAGAGATAAAGAACATCGTCTTAGAAGTTAGAGCTGACAATCAATATGCAATTAAGATGTATGAAAAAGCTGGATTCAAGCGATGCGGAAAATATTCAAGAATGATGAAAATTGATGATCAATTCTATGATTGTTTAATTATGGAAATGTTATTGTAATTTTTAAAATATGTCTTTGACTATCACATTATAATTAGTTATAATGATACATAAGTTTTAAACAATATAATCAAGGAGAACACAATGAGAATAGGAATTATCGGACCCATCGGTAGTGGAAAATCAACACTATCAAAATTATTATCAGAACATTACAATGTACCATTAATTGAAGAACCAGTAGAAAAAAACGAGTTCTTACCATTATTCTATCAAGACAAAGAAACATTTGCTTTATTAAGCCAAAACGCTTTTTATAGTTCACTATTTCTTTTAATGTGGAAAACAAGACATGAAAGAAAATGTGTGTGTGATTCAACACTATTCTCGAATTTAGTTTTCACTGAACTCTTAAGACTTGAAGGGCTTATGTCTGCCTATGAAGTTGCGTTAACATATGCTATTGCAGATGAACATTTAAAAAGACTTCCAGATTTAGATATGCATATTGTTTTAGTCAGAAGTGAAGACGCTCTTTTTAATAACGTTAGAAAACGTGGAAGAGAGATGGAAAAAGACCAAGAAGATTATTTAAAATTCCATTATGCAAACTACTATGATGTTTTAGATAGAATATTTAAAACTTACAAAGTTCCAAAAGAGAAAGTATTGTATTTAAACTTAGATGATATGTTCAAAGAATCAGAATTCAAACATATTGTAAAAACAATTGAAGAAAGATATGCTTTACTTGAAGAAAAGGGCATGACTTTAGAACAAACTGTTTACGCAAAAGACGCACTTAAATAAGTGCGTTTTATTTTTGTGTGAAGTTTTTAAGATATTATCAATATTCACTATTAAAAAAATATAATTACTGTTATAATAAAGTTATAAATAAACAATACCGGATAAGTCAACTTACCGTTAATTCTTAGGAGCATATATAATATGAATATTTTGTTAATGATGTTAATCGCATTAGTGATTTACGTGACATTTGATACTGTATGGGTTGGTGTTATCGCAACTAATTTTTATAAAAGTAAACTTGGACATGTCATTAGTAGTAAAATCAAATTAATTCCTGCATTAATCTTTTATGTTGTGTTCATATATGGGTTGGTATTCTTTGTGATTGAACCCGCTATCTCAGAAGATGTTATTATTGGTAGGCTGATTAGTTTATCAGCTACATATGGTTTAGTAACATACGGAGCTTTTAATTTATTAAGTAAGTCAACGATAAAAGACTGGCCGACAGTTATTACATTTTTAAATATCTTAGGTGGTGTTATTATGAGTATCATTGTTAGTGTAGGAACATATTGGATTTACGGATTAATCATAGGATAAATATAATGACTGATGAATTATTACATAATGATCAGTCATTTTTTTAATCATAAAAAGGAGGCCATTATGAAAGCTTTGATTATTTACGATTCTTATTATGGAAACACAGAAAGCATTGCAAGTAAGTATTTTGATAGTCTTGTTGACTATGTTCCGACATTATCTAAAGCAAATGAAGTCACTCAACAAATGATTGACTCAAGTGATATCATTATTTTTGGGAGTCCAACCAGAATGTTTAATATGACTCAACAAATGAAAAAATTACTTAAAAAGAAAAGGATAACAAATAAATATATCTATGTATTTGATACTCGCATCGATGGTGAAAATACAAAAGGTAAGTTTTTACCATCAATGATGTACAGATTTGGATATGCAGCGGAAAAAATCCAAGAAAAACTATTAAAAAAGGGAAATACACTGATATCCGATTTTGTTTGGTATTATGTAGATGATGCAGAAGGTCCATTATCTAAAAGTTTTGATGAAGCCTTCAAAGCGAATTCATTTGAACTAATAAAATGTTTAAAAAAATTAACATAATTAAGCAAAGGTGTAGCAAATTATTTTTATTTTTAGTATAATATAATCAAAAAAATAAGGAGGAGATTATATGAAATATATTTGTGATGTATGTGGATATGTATACGATCCAGAACTAGGAGATCCTGATGGAGGGATCGAACCAGGAACAGCTTTTGCTGATATCCCTGAAGATTGGGTATGCCCACTTTGTGGAGTAGGAAAAGAAGACTTTTCACCAATGGAATAATAAAGTCAAAAGCAAATATTTTATTTGCTTTTTTCTTTTGAAAAATAAATGAAATATGTATTGAAAAAACCAAATGAAAGCACTATAATAGACATGTTGAATAAACAACTGAATATCGCTAGTAAATAGGTGACTAACAGGGAATCAGGTGTAAGTCCTGAACTGTACCAGCAACCGTAAGTTTGATGTCTTTCTATAACCATCCATAAGGAGAAGGGGAAAAGATGTAATAAAACAAGTCGGGAGACCTACCTATTTATTAAATATATTTTTTTAGGAGAAAAAGAATGAAAAGAAAAGTACTGGGCTTATTACTATTCTTGTTAGCAATTCCTTTATTCATTGGATGTGGAACACCTGCTGCAGGAACTGTAACTGTCGAAATCAAAACAATGGGAGACAATCCTGAGACAACTGAAGTAGAAGAGTTCTATATTTCAAAGACTGAAGAAATTGATTTCTTTGAAGATGACACCCTATTCACGATTATGCTTGAAAACTTTGATATGACATGTCAAGGTGAAGATGGATCTGCAGATGATACTTGTGGATTCGAAGGGCAATATGGACACTACGTATTATCCGTAGATACATTAGAGCCTACAGCAGCAAATGAATACATTAGTTTCTTTGTTAATGGTGAATACGCTATGACAGGTGTGGATGCGACAATCCCTCAAGACGGAGACGTTTACACATTTGAAATCGGAAGTTTCTAGAAACCCAAAAACAAGTGTAAGAAGCATTGCAATAACAGCAATGCTTCTAGCTGTTTTAATAGCCCAAGAGTATCTCTTAATTGGCATACCTAATGTTCAATTAACAGCTACTTTAATTATGATTTATGCTTTTTTCCTAAAAAATGAAGAATTATATCCAATGGTTATTGGATATGTGGTCTTAGATAATGTCTTAACTCCAATGGGTGGATTTAATCCAATTTATCTAATGCCTATGTTAATCGCATGGTTACTCTTAGCCTATGTATCAAAAGCACTTAAACATAAGCCAACTCATTTAAAATTTATTTGGATTGTTGGGTTTGGTTTTATATATGGATGGATTTTCTTACCATTTAGAGCCATTGAAATGAGTTTTACGATATCTCAAATGTTTAGATATCTATGGTTTGATCTTCCGTTTGAAGCTATTATGGCCGCTTCAAATGCAGCTGGATTTATGATTTTATACCAACCATTAGGTCGAGTATTTAATTGGATGTTTCCACATCGCCAAATAAAATTGAATCGCTTAGATTAATGACTGAGAAATCAGTCATTTTTTTAATTGATATTTCATTGTTAAAAACATTAAAAACTGTTATAATTTAGTCGTAATATTTTTAATAGTCGGAGGAAATAAATGAATAATACACAAATTGACTTAATCATCATAGGTGCTGGACCAGGTGGATACGTAGCGGCCATAAAAGCAGCTAAAAACGGTTTAAATGTAACGCTGATAGACGGAAATAGAGTCGGTGGAACGTGTTTGAATGTTGGCTGTATTCCAACCAAAGCTTTGGTTAAATCAGCAGAGACCTATCAATCAATCTTAAATTCAGAACACATTGGAATTCAAGTTGAAAATATAAAGTTAGATATGAATCAAATGATTGAACATAAAAACTATGTAACTGAAAAACTCGTTTCTGGGGTTGAGTTTTTATTAGATAAATACGGTGTAGAAGTGATTAAAGGGTTTGCTCAGTTTGTTGATAATAAAACCATAAAAGTCAATAACCAAACGTATACTGCAAACAACATCGTTATTGCAACTGGAGCCATAACAAAACACCTACCAATTGAAGGTGTTGATTTAGATTTTGTTGTTGATTCAACTAAATTATTAGACAATAAAGTATTACCAACACACTTAACTGTCATTGGCGGTGGCGTGATTGGAATGGAATTTGCATTTATATATGCTAGTTTAGGAGCGAAGGTCTCTGTCATCGAATATATGGATCATGTGTTACCTAACCTTGATAAAGAGTTTTCAATGAGACTTACAAGATACGCTAAAAACTTAGGAATTCAATTCATTACAAAATCAGCAGTAACCAAAATTGCAGTAGAGAATGATATCAAAAAAGTATACTATGAACAAAAAGGCAATCAAAAAAGTATTGAAACTGATTTAGTTTTAGAAGCCGTTGGTAGAATTCCTAATATGAATCACTTAGGACTAGAACATACGGGAATTGACTATGATCTAAAAAAAGGAATTAAAGTCAATGAAAAAATGCAAACAAACATCCCTCATATCTATGCAATAGGTGATGTTACAAATATCATTCAGTTAGCACATGTTGCGAGTCATCAAGGAATGGTCGCAGTCGAAAACATCTTAGGACACCATGCAGCCATGGATTATTCTGCAGTCCCATCAGTGACATTTACAACACCTACCATAGCCACTGTAGGTACAACAGAAGCTATGGCAAAAGAACAAGCTTTAGAAGTTGACATCATAAAAGTTCCATTTAGTGCAAATGGAAAGGCCTTAATCTCAGAAGCAGAAGCGGGCTACTTAAAACTTATCAGAAATAAAGAAACAAAAGAATTAATTGGAGGTATGGTGTTTGGTAAAGATGCTGATAGTTTAATTGCTCAAATTACAATCGCAATTAAAAACAAATTATCAGCGAAACAACTTCAAGAAACCATCTTTGCTCATCCAACTGTGTCAGAATTAATTCATGAAGCAGCTTTAGGATTGGATGGAGAAGCCATTCATTTCTTAAATTAATTACACATAAACATCAATTGACTAACATATAACTATTCTATATAATTAACATTAGTGAGGGTCCTATGATATATCTAGATTACAGTGCATCGACAAAAGCAGATGACTATGTATTAAATGAATATATAAAATTAAATCAAGAAAATTTCTCAAATCCTAATTCAAATCATAAATTAGGACTTTTAGCGAATGATTTAATTTCAAAATCAACCCAAACAATCAAAGATGTCCTTCATGTAAAAGGATATGAAGTTGTTTATACATCAGGAGCTACTGAAGCAAATAATTTAGGAATTATAGGATATTGTCAAGGAAACAACAAAAAGGGAAAACATATTATTACAAGTCCATATGAACATTCAAGTGTAACGAGTTGTTTAAACTATCTAGCAAAGAATGGTTATGAAGTGGATGTCTTAGACACACGAGCAGATGGTTCAATTGATCTTGAAGAATTAAAAGAACTCATCTCTGAAGATACAGTATTAATTACCATTGCGGCCGTTAATTCAGAATTAGGTATCATTCAAGATGTCCAAGCGATTAGTAATATAGCAAGACAACATCATATCACATTTCACTGTGATATGACACAAGCAATCGGGAAAATGAGGATTGATGTTGGTTTGGCTGACTTAATTAGTTTTTCTGGTCATAAAATCTACGGTCTAAAAGGTGTAGGAGCTTTGCTTAGAAAAGAATCTCTATACTTAGACCCAGTTGTACGTGGTGGAAAATCAACATCACAATTTAGAGGTGGAACACCGCCAATGCCTTTAATAGTATCTTTAGGTTCTGCATTAAAGTTAGCTTATCAAGATTTTGATGATAAACTAAAACAAATTGAAACGATAAAAACATATCTTATAAATAACTTAAAGAATATTAAAACATTTAACCATAATTATGTTGGTGGGTTAAACCAAATTCAAAATATATCATTTGTAGGTTATCCAGCAAATGAATTAAGAGATAAACTATCTAAAAAAGACATCTATATATCAACACAAACAGCATGTAATTCAGATTCAAGTTTTTCATTAGCAGTCAAAAGATTAACGAGTTCAGATGAGTTAGCTAAAAGTTCTATTAGAGTCTCTATCTCTCATAAAACAACCAAAGAAGAAATTGAGTCATTTATAGAAGCTGTTAAGGAGATACTAAATGAAAATAATTAGAGTAACTGCTATGTGGTGTATGAGCTGTCTTTCAATGAAAAAAACTTGGAAAAAAGTTTTTAAAGAATATCCTGATATTGAAATCATAGACTTAGATTATGATTTTAATGAAGATCAAGTCAAACCTTTAAACGTTGGAAAATTGTTACCTGAATTAATTGTTTTTGACCATGAAGGTAACGAATTAACAAGAATTATTGGTGAGAAATCAAAGAAAGAACTTATAGAAATACTTGAGGTACTTAATGAAACAGATTAAGAAATTATTCCTAGTTTTACTTGTGGCTTTATTTATTAGCCCATCAAATAATCAAGTCTTAGCTAGTGAATCCAATCAACAAATTGATGTCCATTTTTTCCACTCAGAAACCTGTTTAGGGTGTGCAGAGATGGAATCATGGTTCAATGAAGAAATACTAACTGAATACACAGATATCAATATCATCTATTATGATATTGCACTTCAAGAGAATCTTGACTTGATGAATCAAGTGGCTGAAACATTCAATCATCCAGGATTGACTCCAACAATCGCAATTGGAGGGGTAGGATTTTATAACGAAAGTAATAAAACCAAAGCTGAGATTAAAGGTTTATTAAACTATTACGCTGATAACGATTATGTTGATATTACACAAAAACTAATCAATCATGAAACCATTCTTGAGTCTGACTTTGATAACTTAGAAGAAATCGTTAATGTTCCAAATGTCATTACAATACCAATTATCGGTGACGTTCAAGTTGACAATCTATCAACGATTATTTTTGCAATTCTTGTAGGATTTACAGATGGATTAAATCCATGTGCAATGTGGATTCTAGTGTTCTTATTATCTATGCTTATTAGTATGCATGATAAGAAGAGAATGTGGATTATTGGCTTTACATTCTTATTAACAAGTGCAATCCTCTACGGATTCGTTATGGTTTTAATGTCTGAAGCATTTGTTACATTCAATCAGTTTGGTATCTTTAGATATATTGTAAGTTTGTTCTCGATTATATTTGGGATTTATCTTATCTATAAATACTTTAAATCGAGACAAGAAGATGATGGGTGTGAAGTTATCGATGACAAGAAAAGAAAGACTATCATTCATCGAATTCAGAACATTGTTAAAAGTGATAAATTATTTGTTGCTTTAATCGCTACTGTTGTTCTAGCTGTTTCAGTTAATCTCGTTGAACTTGCATGTACAGCTGCGTTACCAGCAGGATTTGTTTCAATGTTATCTATTCAAAACTACACATTTATTCAAAGACTTGGATATATTGGTGTTTATGTATTTTTCTTTTTATTAGATGATTTAATCATCTTCACAATTGCTTTAATTAGTATGCAAATCACAGGGATTTCAAATAAGTTATCTAAGATTTCTAACATTATTGGAGGAATTCTCATGCTAGTTATCGGAGTTTTATTATTATTCTCCATTATTTAATCACAAAATAAAGCGCTAATTATAGCGCTTTTTTATTTATCACAAAAACTTCACTAAAAAAATAGCACTCTTTAGTTGACACTGCTAAAATATGTGCTATAATATAGTTGTCACTCGAAGTAGTAGAGTGCTAAAAAATTAAATTAGGAGGTCATATTATGACAAAATTAGTAAAAACAAATTATAACAATCCTTTTTATGGTTTCTTTGATGACTTCTTTACATCTGAAACACAAAGAAATGCAACGAGCATGAAAACAGATATTTTAGAAGTTAAAGACGGATACGAGTTACATATTGACGTACCAGGATATAAAAAAGAAGATATTAAGATTTCATTAGAAAAAGGATATCTAACAATTGAAGCTAAAAAAGAAGAAAGTAAAGAAATCATTGACGAAGACACTAAATACTTACGTAGAGAAAGATTCTATGGAACAGCTGCTAGAAGTTTTTATGTAGGAGAAGAAATCATTCAAGAAGATATCAAAGCACATTATGATGCGGGAATCTTAACTGTTCATGTTCCTAAAGAGGGATCAAATAAACCAGTAACACAATATATTGACATTCTCTAATTCTTAGATTATGCATATATAACCCTTTTCGCCAAGGTATGAAAAACAGTTCATTAATTTGAGCTGTTTTTTCTTGATTTCTTTAAATTATAGACACAGATAGTGTTATAATATTAATGGTGATTATATGAACAATATTAAAAACAATTCCTATATATTTGGAACCCAACAAGATAAATTAGAGATTTTAAATGGTCTAAGCAATGAATCTCTTTTTTTAAATTTAAAATTCTATGATGATCATCACCCATTTGCGACAGTAAACAAATCATATTATTTCTATTTGTTTAAACACTATGGTATTAAAGTAGATTTAGCGAAACGTTTGATTAAATACTTTATCTATCTCGAAGATAAAACCTACACATCAGATAAACTCAATCAACTCGTTGCGATAAAAAATGACCTTTTAAACAAACAAATCTTAACACTCGAAGACATCAGTCTATTGAACAAAAGAGAGGTTTTTTCAATCAATCAACACCCTGTACCTTCTTTTATCAAACACGTCACACACATAGACCTAAACAATCAATCAACGAATGACGTATCCTTAATTAAAACAGCCGATGTATGTGAATCTGTTTATTATGTATTGGAAAAAGTCATTGATCTATTAAATGAGTCTATCTCAATTGATGATATTGTGATTCTAAACTCAAATAGTGAAACGGATTTAATGATAGAAAAACTATTTTACGATGCCCATATTCCAGTCGCTTTTAATAAAAGAATCAAATTAAACACGATTCCTGATGTGATTCAATTAATTAACATACTAGAAGACTCAGGTTTTAAAGAATCAAAGACTTTTTTAAATAAACTAATCAAACAAAAATCAAATCATAAATATGTTAGAAAATTGATAAATATCTATAATAATTATTTAGATCAAGACTTACAAAATCACCCAGATATTTTAATAACAATTTTAAACAATGAATCAGTTAATGAAGATTCATTTGTTAACTGTGTAAACTTATATAGTCTTAATGCATTTAATTATCAACCCCACAAACATTATATCGTTCTAAATTATACAGATAGTTATATTCCAATTGTTACACATTCATCGCATTATTTAAATGTCTATGAATTAGCTGAGATAAACTATGTTCAAGATCATGAAATGAATGATTATTTAATTGGCTATACACAAAACCTTTTCAATAAGATTAATCATCTTTATCTTGTGTTTAATGAGTCAGAAGACAATCACTACCCACATATTACACTACATAGACAACTTATAGAAGAAGATTATATATACACTGTAAAAAACGTTAGTTATTTAAATACCTTTAATCAACTTAACTTTGCCAAAGACTTATATGACTATAAAACATATTACTTAAAAAATAATAACTTTGAAAGAATGTATTCATCCTATCATAAAAGAATTATTCAGTATACACATGAGTTTACTGGAATTAAATCATCCGATTTAAATAACTTGCTTCATAGAAACAATACAATCACACCATACAAACTAGAAACCTATCATTTATGTCACTTCAAATATTTACTCGATCATTTATTAAAACTCGCACCATTTGAAACGACGATTAATCAATTCTTAGGGAATTTATCTCATAAAGTATTAGAGTTATATACAAATGATAAAACCATCGATATAGACCAAATTATTGATGATTTTGAGGGGTTTCCTGAAGATATAACGTATAAAGAACATCTTTATAAAACAGCCATAAAAAAAGAAATCAAACACCTACTGGTTGAAATTGATGATTTACATGACCATACAGCTTTCAATGATATAAAAACAGAATATCAGTTTAAAATACCATTTAAGTTAGATCAACAGTTTTATTTATCAGGAATTATTGACAAAGTTATGTTGTCAAAACAACCGGATGATAAGACATACTTTGTTTTAATTGATTATAAATTAGGAGATAAAGATTTTAATATAGATCAATACAATAAAAATATCCAACTTCAATTACCAATGTATCTATATGCATATAAACAAAACAATAAGCTATACCCATGTGGTTTTTTCTATCAAACAACAAGCTTAGGAAGATATAAATGTGAAACCAACAGCATCAAAAAGAACTACGTCTTAAAAGGGGCTATCTTAGAAAACAAAGCATTATGTGAATCCTTTAATCCAGAATTAGATGCATTAAAAGGAATTAGGATATCGTCCAAAGGATTCTATAAGTCAAAGCGATTATTCACAGAAGCAGACTTTGAAGCGATGGCTCAACATATTGAAGACCTTATCTTGGATATGGTGAATAACCTAAAACTTGGAAACTTTGAAATCAATCCTATGCAAGTATATGCAGCGAATCAATCATCACCATCGTGTGAATACTGCGAACATTATTCAATCTGTTATAACAAATCAGGAGTATAATATGCCATACACAAAAGATCAACACCTAGCGATTCATGAATCAAACAAAAATATCCTTGTAAGCGCTGGTGCTGGTTCAGGTAAAACCAGCGTCTTAAAAGCAAGAGTTATTGAAAAATTGAATAAGAATGTCCATATTGATGATTTGATTATTCTTACGTTCACAAAAGCAGCAGCCAATGAAATGAAATCAAGAATCGTAGAAGCTATCAATGAAAATGATCACTTGAAAGCCGAACTTCCTAGAGTTCATCAAGCAATCATTACCACATTTGATGCATTCTGTTTAAAACTGGTTAAAGACTATCACTACCTTTTAGATTTACCTGCTAATATAACGATAGGGGATACAAACCAGTTTTTAACCATGCAAAAAATCTGTCTTGAAGAAACAATTAAAGCCTATTATCAAAAAAATGATGAGGTATTCAATCGTTTAGTATTGGATTACTTTCAAAAAGGTGATGATTTAATTTATAAAGCCGTATCCGACCTTTCAAAGAAAATTTCTAAGTATCCAAACGCACTGAATTTATTGGACACATTTGAAACAACCTACCTCACAGATGAAAAAATAAACACTTTCTTTTTAGAGTTTGAACAAAAAATCAATCAGCTTTTAAATCAAGCAAACAAAGCTTTAGATAAACTAGAACAAAATTTATCAAATCAAAAAGATTCAATTGATCAATTTATCGCTCAATATAGGTCAATACTTAATCATTCAAAAAATATAGATGAGATTTGTGACATTTTACAAAACGCTCAGTTTCCTAGAAAACCATCCATTAGAAACAATGATGATTTAAAAGCTGAACTCGATTTTTATTACAATCCTTTTAAATCACTCATTGATGACCTTAAATCAATGCTTAGTGACCTAAACATATCATCAAAGGAAATGGCGATTTCTAGAGTTAAGTCAACGAAATCAAACGTCTTAAAAATCGTTGAGATAACCAAGGCATACATCACTCGTTTAAATCAAGAGAAGAAACATCGTAATTTATATGCATATCAAGATATTATGGACTTAGCAATCACACTCTTAGAAAACAATCAGTCAATCGTTAATTTATACAAGCATAAAATTAATGAAATCATGATTGATGAATACCAAGACACCAATGACTTGCAAGTTTATTTCATTAACTTAATTGCCAATAATAACTTGTTTATGGTAGGTGACCTTAAACAATCTATCTATGGATTTAGAGATGCCAATCCAAAAAACTTCCTAGATAAGTATAATCAATATTCCAAAAACAATGATGGAATGTTAATTAAACTTAGAGAAAACTTTAGATCGAGAAGACCTATCTTAGATGATATCAATGACGTCTTCAAACACACGATGGATGAAGTCATCGGTGGAATTAATTATCAAGATAATCAAAGCTTAGTTTATGGAAATATTGCCTATGACCATACAGTTCCAAACCAACACTATGGAATAGAATTACATACATATGATTTAGAAAGTTTAAAAGAAGATGATCCTGATATAGATTCAGTTATTGTAGAAACTAATTTACTTGCCAAAGATATAAACAATAAAATAAGCAGTAAATACCAGGTTTATGATCAAGGCTTTAGAGAACTTAAATATTCAGATATCGTGGTTTTAGTTGATAGAAAAACGAATTTCTTAACGATGTCTAAAATTTTATCTAGCCAAAATATCCCAGTCAATCTATTTTCAGATGAACCATTCATGTCGTCAGTAGAGTTATTGTTCTTGTCTAATTTCTTAAGATTAATCTACTGTTTTAAAGACGAAACATATTTAAATAAGCACTTCAAATCTTTGTTTTATTCAGTCGCAAGAAGTTTTGTATTTAAAGTCAAAGATCAAGAAATCATTAACTTTATAACCAATGAGCATATTCATACCATAGCTGACTTAATCAGATGCGATGATTATGTTGTTTTTGGTGGGATTTACAATACCTGTTTAGAAATCAGTCAATTAATAGATACATTACCAGTGATTGATATCATTAAATTAGTCTATAAGAAACTCGACATTTATAAACAAATAACTTATCTAGAAAATCCTAGAATAAAAGAAGAAAAACTCGATTATTTCTTAAAAACAATCGCGTCATTTGAAACCTTTGATTATGATGATTTAATAGAGTATCTCGATATTATTAAAGACACAAAAGACTTAGATATTGAATATTCAAAAGAAACATCTAAACTTGAAGCCATCAGTATTATGACGATGCATAAATCGAAGGGATTACAATATCCAATCGTTTATTGCACAGGCTTAAACAAACGCTTTAACTATACCGAAAACAAAGATTTCTTTATGTTTGACTTAAAATACGGATTAATCAGTCAAGCCTTTGATCATGGATATACACATACATTCTTAAGAACACTATCACTAGATAAAAACAAACAAGATTACATCTCTGAAAGAATTAGATTACTCTATGTAGCATTTACCAGAGCTAAAGAAAATCTCATCCTATTTAGTGATTTAAAAGACTTGCCAGATAACAAAGACATCTTAGATGGACAATATATCGATAATCAAATCAGATTGAAATATGATAAATTTACAGACATACTCGCGTCCACAAACATAAGAAATTATCGTGTAAAAAACCAATTTATAGATCTTGAAGATATCTATCATGTTAAAGACATAGATGAATCAAAATCAATAGACATCACATTAAATACCCTAAACTTTAATAAAACAAAATCACTAGAAGTAACATACTCAAAATCAGAGTTAAGTTTATTTGATGATGAAACAATCCATTCTATAGAATATGGACAAACAGTTCATAAACACTTAGAAGACTTTGACTTTGATGCTGTAGAAACAAGCTTAAATAAATTACCAGAAACCTTAAGACATTCTTATCAAACCCTATTGGATTCAGATTTGTTTGATTTTAATCAGCCAATTAAAATTATGCAAGAATATGAATTTATTGAACATAACAGTCACGGAATTATTGACCTGTTAATTGAATACGATGATCGATTTATCATCATTGATTACAAATTGAAAAACATTGAAGATTCTGCATATAAAAAACAATTATTAGGATATAAAGCATATATCAATTCAAAATCTAAAAAAACCTGTGAATGTTATTTATACAGTCTCATTGATGAAACCTTAGTTAAAGTCGATTAATCACTTGTCAATACGTGGTAAAGGTTGTAAAATAGATATATAACAGATTTTGAAAGGAGACCTAAATGCAAGATTACACATTATTAAATGCAATCAATGACTATAAAATAAAAAACTATAAAAATGCATTTATCGCATTTAAAAAACTTTCTAAATCAGTCACAGAAGCTCAGTATTATTTAGGTCTTATGTATTACTATGGACAAGCCACACCAAGAGATTTTGACTTAGCACATAAATACTTTAAAATGGCTTGGGAAGGTTTATATCCTGATGCCATTTATATGTTAGGGAAAATGTCAGAACTCGGACAAGGAACAAAAAAAGACTTAAATCAAGCATTTGAATATTATCACGCTGCATCTAAAAACGAATCTGTCGATGCATTACTAAAAGTCGCATATTTCTTAGAAGAAGGTAAAGTCGTTGAAAAGAGCTTAAAGAAAGCCATAAAAATATACGTGGAATTATCCAGTCCAAAATATAAGAATGCATATGCTATGTATAAAATAGGTGTTTTTTACTTAGAGGGAAAAGGATTAAAGAAATCCATGGAGAATGCATACACATGGTTAAACAAAGCCTTAGCTGAAGGCTCTGTTGAAGCGATGAACTACTTTAGATTCTTAGGGACGAAAAGTAAAACAGATATCAGAACCTCAAAAGAAATCTATCATACAGCTTTGTCATACATCTCTAAAGGAAACTTTGCGGATAGTATCGTCCTATTAGAAATCGCAGCCAATGAAGGACATATTGAAGCGATTAAAACATTAAGTGAATCCTATAAGTTAGGTCGAGGGGTTACACAATCTCTAGAAGACTCATTTAAAGTATTACTTAAATACAAAAAACTAAACAATCCAGAAATAACTTATTTAATTGGATTAAAATATGAACTAGGTGAAGGCGTTCCTTCATCCTATGTCAATGCATGTAAACTCTATTTAGAATCGTCAAAACAAGATTATCCAAGAGCAGTTACTGCATTGAAAGAAATCAGGGGGTACTGACATGAACGAATCTCCTAAAATGCTTAATGATATTGGCGATCAATATTTTTATGGGAACGATAAGAATAAAAATTTAGAAACTGCATTTACATACTATAAAAGAGCTGCTGACTTAAATAATCCAGTTGGTTTTTATAACGTCGCAAAATACTTTATTGAAAAGAAACAATATAAATCAGCTCATGAATATCTAGAAAGATCAAAAAAACTAGGGTATGCCAAAGCGTCAATTAAATTATCTCACTTATATAATGAAGGAAAAGGATATCGACGCAATAAGAAAAAAGCATTTAAATACATGCAAGCTGCTGTTGAAGACAAATCTTTAGAAGCTATTCATCAATTAGGTCTTTTATATGAACAAGGTATTGGGACAAAAAGAGATGAAGAAGAGGCGAGAATCAATTATCAGTTATCAGCTGATAATCATATCGCTATAGGGATGTTTTATTTGGGACGTCTTTATCTCACATGTAAAAATCTTAAAAAAGACTACCAACAAGGCTTCTTTTGGTTAGATAAAGCCGCTGATAACGGATCGATAGAAGCGATGAACTATTTAATCGATCTTTATTCAAAAAACCATCCTTACTTAAAGAAAAAATCTGCACATTACTTAGATGAAATGATTTTCTATTATAAAGAACTTCTCGCTAAAACTGGAAATATTGATGCATTAATATGTGTTGCTTATGCTTATTATGAAGGAAATGATATCACTAAAATAAATGACGAAAAAGCATACACATACTTCAATCAATTAAAAACATTAGAAGTAACTGATGGATATGCAGGTATGGGATTATTATATCTTTATGGAAAACATATAGATATAGACTACGATTTAGCTAAAGATCTTTTAGACGTCGCAGCCACAAGAGAAAATCCAATCGCACAAAATGCTTTAGGAGACATGTATCGATTAGGGTATGGGGTTGAAATAAACTTCAATCGTGCAAAGGACTATTACTATTCAGCCGCTAAAAATGGAGATGCTCAAGCACTCATCAATATGGGGTTATTAAACTATCGTAATCAAATCATAGGGGCGAACCCTAAAATGGCTATGCAATATATGCATCAAGCACTCGAAAAAGGGAGTGCACTTGCCTATTATTGGTTAGGTGTCTTTTATGAAAAAGGTGTTGGGTGTCAACCAGATTCTAAAAAAGCTGAAGACTTTTTCAAAAAAGCCATTCAACATCATAATCAAGGAGCGAAATACAAATACGCTCAAATGTTATTTGACCAAGCACTGAATCAAAAATTACCAATCAAGAAACAAAATTACTTATATAAAGAAGCCAAGGAATTATTATTTGATTACATCAACAATTTTATCAATAACGAAGTCAATAGAATGTACGCGCTATATTTGTTAGGAACAATATTTAACACGCATTCATTTGACGAATACTCACCAAAAATTAGTCGATACTATTATGAACTCGCTTCAGAGAAAGGCTATTCAAAAGCGATGGTTAGAATGTTTTTTATTTTAAGAGATTCTGAACCAAAGCGTGCTTTTGAATACTTAATCAAAGCCTCAGAAAATCCATCAGATGGTGAAAGTGTCTATGTATTGGCGAATCTATATTACGAAGGATCTGAATTCACAGAAAAAAATATATTTAAAGCGAAGGAGTTATATGGTAAGTCTGCTGGGTTGAAATACGCACCGGCGAAAGAAAAACTTACGATGATTTAATATGAAAGTATTATTACATAGTTGCTGCGGTCCATGTACCGTAGGAACACTTAAAGAAATTGATAGAGAAAAATATGATGTAGATATTTTTTGGTATAATCCAAATATTCATCCATATCAAGAATACAAGGCAAGAAGAAATAATTTATTAGACTATGCAAAGGAAGAAAACCTAAAAGTGATTAATGAATCAGCTTATGGGTTAAGAGAATTTGTCAATATGGTGAGTGATGATTTAGATCATCGTTGTCATAAATGCTATAGAGATCGATTAACTGTCACTGCACAATATGCAAAAGACCATCACTATGATTATTTCACGACCACTTTGTTAGTGAGTCCTTATCAAAAACATGAGTTTATTAAAAAACTTGGATATGAACTCCAAGATACTCTCGGTGTTAAATTTTTATATGTTGACCCTAGAGACCATTTTAGAGAAGGAAATCAAGAAGCAAAAGAAGCTGGACAATACATGCAAAAATATTGTGGGTGTGTTTTCTCTGAAGAAGAACGATATGTTAAAAAGTATTGGAAGAAGAACAAATGAAAAAATATAAATATGACGTAGAAAAACTTAGTAAAGATGCATTAAGGTATATAAATATTGAAATTATCATTTTCATTATATTATATTTAGTATCCATTATTTTATTAAAGGACATCTATAGAGTTATGGCAGTGGCTGTCATCACATTATTTGCTGTTGTAGATTTATTACATGATATCAATTATTATAAACGTCTTAAGAAAAATAATGATCAACTCATTGAAGCAATGGATTCCTGGTATGCTAAAAAAATTAAAAAGTTTATGTCAGATGTTATATCTCATAATATTACTTTTGCAGAAAGTAGCGTAAGAAACCCTAATAAAGGGATTATTACTATATTTATGAATCGATATGCTAAAAGACAAAATGAATTATATACAAAAATAGCCAATCAAAAACCAACAGATTAATGTTGGTTTTTATAGTTATTTTGGAAATGCTACCACTGGTTGCGCATATGTAAGGCAATGTATGATTGATATCATGAGACATCAGTTATATGATTATTGTATAGGAGGATATACAATGGAATACTTTGGATTAAAACTACAAACTTTAAGAAAGAAAACGTCAATGTCACAAGCAGAACTCGCAGACTTAGTTGGTGTGAGTCGACAAGCAATCAGTAAATGGGAAAGAGCGGAGGCTTTGCCGGATTTATATAATGCTAAAAAAATTGCAGAAGTCTTTAATATTACATTAGATGACTTAATGGATATAGAAATTAAATCTATAAATAAAGAAAAAATAAAAACTAATAAACTGGCTTTAGTCTTTTTGTTTATACCGACAATTTTCGCTATTATAGGAATTGCGTTTGGATTTTTCTCTTTATATGGGTCAATTTTGGTAAACTCATTCTTATTAGGATTATTCTTATCAATATATGGTGTTCTGTATATTACATCTATATATAATCTGTATATCAGACGACATGCTTCAAGATTTAGAATATGGGCATTAGCATTAAATTTTATCTTACTATTTGCTTATTTTGTGCTTTTAATAAATGCTATAGGAGAGACAGGGGCAGGGTTTGTCTTGCTTATGATTTTGATCATAGCGATTATCATTCTTGGGATTGTTGGAGGATTTCTATATGACCCAAGTTTTGAAGGCCCTAATCAAGAAGATATATTACGAAAACATCGTGGATATATTGTGGCATTTAAAATAATGGTCATATTATTAATTGTAAGGTATTTGGTTTCTGTTTTTTACCTTATGTTTATGAGATAATATATGTTTAATCAATGTTATGTGGACTTTAAAAATCATTATTTAAATCTACAAAACATTTTATATCAAAAAAAAAGTAGAGGTAATTCTCTACTTTTTTGATATACTATTTAAAACACAGGAGGATAGAATGAAGATAACTGATATTGTATACAAGACATATAAAGAAATTCACGAATTAGACCAATGGGACCTAAAATCGATGCCTTCAAAACCAAAATGGTGGCTTCAACCTTTAGCTTGGTCTTTATCTCTACCAGAAACATATAAAGTCAAATCAAATATTATAAAAACCAATATGAAAGGGTTGAACGAATCGTTTGTTATGCTTTGTAATCATAATTCATTTCTAGACTTCAAAGTTGCAACTAGAGCAGTTTTTCCTAGAAAATCTAATTATATTGTTGCAGTGGATGGTTTTATTGGGAGAGAAGGAATTATGAGAAATGTAGGATGTTTTATGAAACGTAAGTTTGTAAGTGATATATCGCTTGCAAAACAAGTTAAACATTCAATTGAAAAGAATAAAGTCATCTGTCAGATATATCCTGAAGCAAGATATTCATTAGTTGGGACAACGAGTCCGTTACCTGATTCTTTGGGTAAATTAGTAAAATGGATTGGGGCACCTTTAGTGACGCTCATCTCTTTAGGGCATCATTTAAGACAACCTTTTTGGAATTTAAAACCTAGAAAAGTTAAAACGAAAACATATATGACTCAAATAGTCACTAGAGAAGAAATCAAAAATTTAACTGTTGATGAGATCAATCAACGTATTAGAGACGCATTTGTTTATGACGATTATCAATATCAAGTAGAAGATGAGATTAAAATCAAAGAAAGCTTTAGAGCTGAAGGATTACATAAACCTTTGTATAAATGTCCTCACTGTGAAAAAGAACATGTTATGGATTCTAAAGATAACACAATCTTTTGTACGTCATGTCAAGTTGTTTACGAAATGGATGAATTAGGTAGATTGAGTAATCTAAATGGAAAGACAATATTTTCACATATACCTGATTGGTTTGAATGGCAAAGAGCCTGTGTAAAAAAAGAGATTGTAAATGGTGACTATGATGTATCTATGGATGTAATGATTGATATCATCCCTAATAGTACCGGGTACTATAGAATTGGAGAAGGTAAATTAACACACAATAAAGATGGATTTACTTTAGAACATCCTGAACTCAAAGTAAACAAACCTGTTAAGGCAAACTTTGGGTGTCATATAGAATATGATTATTTTGGTAGAGGTGACTGTGTGAGTTTCTCAACGAATGATGACACATTCTATTTATATCCTGTCGATCAAAGTTATAATGTGACTAAGTTTCACTTTGCAACGGAAGAATTATATAAGCATTTCGTATTAAATACATAACAAAAGCCATCTGAGATGGCTTTTGTTTTTAGTTGAAATCATTTTTTATTTGTTTAATGATGGCATCTACACTCATAGGTTTTGAATGTAAATAACCTTGGTATAATAAATTGCCTAAGTCTTTAATGATACCTAACTGTTCTTTTGTTTCAACTCCTTCAGCTATAACGTCTATTTTTAAAGATTTACTAATATTAGAAATCGTTTCTAATAGATTGCTTTCAAAGTTGGATTGTTTGCTATTTTGAATAAAATATTTATCAATTTTAATAAGATTAAGTGGTAGTTTGCTAATATAACTGAGTGATGAGAAGCCGATTCCAAAGTCATCCATTGCGATTAAGAAACCTATATTTCTCAATTGTTCTAGCATTTCAATTGATGAATTAATATCTTTAAATCCTAATCCTTCGGTTATTTCAATGATAAAGCAATTTGCCTTTACATTGTGTTTCTTAAGCGTATCTTTCATATATTTAATATGATCACTAGATAATGTCAAAGGTGATAGATTGAATGAGTATCTATAATCATTGCCAGTTTCGTCTTTTATACGGTTAGCAATTTGGCATAATTGATCAAACATATGTCTTTCTAAATTTTGTATTTCGCCTTGTCTCTCAAGATATTTAATGAGTTTTCCTGTGTGAATGAGTTGTCCCTCTTCATCAAACAATCTTGTTAGAGCTTCAAACCCATAAACGGTATTGTCTTTTGTATAAACCAATGGTTGTAAGTATAAGTCAAAGTCCTTAATTGAATACTGGTTAACTTTCTCTTCAAACATCAGTTCATCTTCTAAATTATCAATGTATTTTGTCTGGAAGAACTTAAATGTATTCTTATTGTCAGATTTAATATCATACATAATAATATCAGCGTGTTTGACTAAATCATCAACATTATTTCCGTGTTCTGGATATTTTACAATACCAATACTGATTAATGCATTATATTTTGTATTCTTAACGTTGATTGGTTCTTTTAATGCTTTGTATATATTGTCAAAATGTTGAATCGCTTCATTAGTTTTATCTGTGTAGATAACAAATATAAATTCATCTCCACCCCATCTATAAATATTAAATATTTCACTTGATAAAGCATTAAACTTATCTGTAATAGATTGTAAGAAGATGTCACCATATGAGTGCCCTAACAAGTCATTCAAATATTTGAAGTTATCTAAATCTCCAAAACCTAGAAAGAAAGGGCGTTGTTTATCCATTGATGTTTTTAAATCTTTCATTAACATTCTTCTATTTGGTAATTTTGTTAGCTTGTCATAATAAATCAATTCTTTTTGAGTGATTAATAATCTGTAGTTTCTCGTATAAATAATAATCGCAAGTATTGATATAAGAATATACAAAACACTACCAGTAATTAAAGTGATTGTATTAACTCTAGAAATATTCGATTGATGAGCTTCTGACACATTAACCCCAAATCTCCAATCAATTCCTTCTATTGGTATGTCAGATATTTCATTAGAAGGAGTAGAATACTCTAAATTTCCAAATATTAACACGTTTTTATCGTTATATACACCAATATCAATAACATCTGAATCTTGATACATAAACATTTCATTTAAAACATCGTAGTAAACAACTAAACTAATAATTGCTTTAAACTCACCATCTTCAAAGATGGCTCTTCTAAATGTAACTCCTTGAGATCCTAAAATTAAGTCAACTGGTTCAGAAACTGAATAGACGTTATGATCAATTGTATACATAATTGAATCTCTGACAGGCTGTCTTGGGTCCGTTAAAAAGTTATGTCCAATAATATCATTATTGGTATATTCTGAATAATAGTATTCAACGATACCATCAGGTGCGATTGAATAACTAAAGTATGTGTGTTCTGGAATGTATTCTTGATCAACGAAGTCATTAAAGAGTTCTTCTGTTAGATTATCGACACCCGTTGTTTCAACAAAAACTTTTAAAGTCTCAAAATCTTTAAATACATGATTTAATACTTTTTCATAATGATCTTTTTCTCTGATTCTTTCAACTTCGATGATTTGATTGCTGGCACTTATATTTGATTGAACAATATAATTCATTAGAACTCCAAAGATAGCAGAAAGAATAAAAGCAATGATTATTATAACTTTGTGGGTTTTTATAAAATTTACGATTTTAATAGTCATCACCTCATTATATATAACTTTTTTTTTATTATATCACTATTGAATGAAATTTTGTTTAAAAAATAGAAAAGAGCACCTTTTTTTAAGGTACTCATAAATAGTTAAAATATTCCTGGTGCTAACCAAAATATAAAAATGTATAAATAGTTTGCGACAATACCACTCACTAATCCACCCAATGTATGTGCAAAAATTGCTTTGGATGTGAGCGGTCTTGAATCTAATGCATCCATCATGGATACATGTGTGGAAAGGTATCCAGACCAAGTCGTTCCAATGGCAGTGAATACTGCAATGTCTTTAACAGAGATAAGTCCTGAGTTTAAAAAGTCTTTAACAATTCCTAAAGCAGCTCCTGATGATCCTAAAGATGTCAAAGGAAAAGCAATCGCTTCAGAATGCTCAAATCCGAATAGAGGTTTAAAGATAAACATAAGGTGATCTCCTAATTTTGATAAGTATCCAATGCCTTCTTCAACACCACCTGTATACCCGGTTAAAGGTTTTGACCATGTGAGCATTAAAATAAATGTAGATATAATTAAAATACCTGGTATGACCTGTAAGCCAATGGTTACACCGTTTTTACCACCATCTAATGCGGATTCTAAAAATCTATTAATTGGAGAACCATCTCTTACTTCACGCATTATTTCTTGACTGTTTAATTCTTTAAAAGGTTTTTCATCTTTAGGGACTTTATAATGTTTTCTTGATGCTCTTGTAAGTAATCTTACACTGACAACGGATCCTGCAATCGCTCCAATAAGTCCGATTCCTACAGATAAGAAGAAGTTACCTTCATATAATCCATCATAACTAATAAACGTTACGGCGATAACTAATCCCATTCCAAAAGATGTTCCTAAGTTACATAATACTGGTATTTGCCATGGCTTAAATTGCTTTCTAAACTCTTTTTCTTTGTAAAGTGATATAACAGCTGGGTTATCTGATAAGTAAGCTGAAACAGCCCCTATACCTGCAACACCAGGTAAGCGATACAATAACTTAACGATTGGTCTCAAGACAACATTGAATAATGCGATGATTCCAAATTCAGAAAAAACACCTGCTATAGCGCCTGTAAGTACACAAATACCCATAATCCAAAATGCTATTTTTATCAATAGATAATAGCTTGTTTCAATGACTGTACTTAAAAAATTCCCTACACCCATTTCAATAGAAAAAACCACAAATAATAAAATAAAGAAACTTAAAACAAAATACGTTTCTTTAGTCACTGGTTTTTTAAGGATTCTTTGATTCATTTCTTCCTCCAAAATATATAGTTTTTAGTCAAGAAAATTATATATGATTCATATCATAAATACAAGCTATTTTTTCAGAAATTAAAAGCGCTTACAGATGCAATAATACGTAGGTTATTGAAAATCCATATAAATACTTGTAAAATAGTATATTGAGAGGATGATGAAATATGATTTTAAGTTACACAATTGAAGAAGTAAGAAACGCATGGTGGCTTTACTTAGTAGGGGCTATCGTGACATTATTTATTATCTTAGGAAGTTTATATTTTGCTAGAAAAGCCTATAAACAATCTAAGGAATTAGGAATGGATAAAGCAAAGATTAAAAAAGCCGTTATATCCAGTGTAAGTTTTAGTGTGTTACCGAGTATTGGTATATTCATTGGTATTATTACAATGTCTGGATTATTAGGAACTGCACTTCCATGGATTCGTTTATCGGTATTGGGAGCTTTACATTATGAATTATTAGCTGTGGATACAGCTGCAGCTGGAGTTACAGCGTCAACGATGACCGTTGAGAATTTAGTAACGATTGCATTCACTATGACTATTGCGATTATATGGGGTTGTTTATTTGTCTTGTTTATCTTTAAACATTATCAAAAGAAAATTAGTGGGTCTGAAAAGAAAGAAGATAACGAACATAAAAGAAGCTTTGCACCATTTATTTTCCAATCTGTATTTATCGGTATGGTATCTGCTTACTTTGGGAATGCTTTTGCTCGTTTAATTAGAAATGGAGTAGGAGAAGAATCAAGAACATTTGTTCCATTAACAGTCTTTGTTGTGTCTTTTCTTTCTATGATGTTTTTTGATTGGTTGGTGAAACAGAAAAATGTTAAATGGTTGGAAAGTTTCCAATTATCATTTTCAATGCTTATAGGTATGGCGAGTGCTGTCCTATTAGGATCAGGAGGTATTTTCTAATGACAACTCAACAATATAACAATATGATGCATAGAAATGGTCGTATCTTTATGATCTTTGGGATTTTAGTGATGTTCTTAGCACCTGTAACCATTTGGGTGATGACAGGAGAGGCTCCAAACTTAGCTCAATTAGGAGCTGGAGTTTTAACCTTATCAATTATCTTTTTACCAGGTGGTCTAATGGAGATGTTTACCTACGGTCCAATCCTTGGTACAGGGGCGACTTATTTAGCTTTCGTGACTGGTAACTTAATCAACTTAAAAGTGCCTTGTGTGATGAATTCAAGTGAAATTTGTGGAACATCTATTAACACACCAGAAAATGATGTTGTCGCAACGATATCCGTTGCTTTTTCATCAATCACAACGGTTGTAATATTAAGTTTAGGCGTGATTTTATTAATCCCGTTAACTCCAATTTTACAATCACCTGTTTTAAAACCAGCATTTGACTGGGTCATATTCGCATTATTTGGAGCTTTAGGATATAAGTACTTCAAAGGAAAACTTAAATTGGTTATTGCACCAATGGTATTGGTTATTGCATTAGGCTTATTCATGCCTAGTTTTGTCATTGGTCAAACATCAATTCTAATCTTTGTCGTTGCATTAATCACGATTATCTTTGCGAGAATTTTATTTAGCAAACGTTTAATCTAGGAGGCAATTATGATTGGTTTATATATCGTATTATGTTTGATTGCTTTACTCTTATTAATTTTAGTTATAAATACAATAAGAATAAAAGATAGAAAAGCTTTAGGGACACCTTTAAAAATTAATGAAGCATTAAATGAATTGCATGCTAAAGAACTCAGTCAGATGATAAAAATAGAAACATTATCTTATCAATATGATTTAGATAATCATCAAAAATTTGATGAACTTCATCAACTGATGGAAAGATTATTTCCATTAGTTCATAAAACAATGGAAAAAGAATACTTCAAAGGTGGATCTATTTTATTTAAATGGAAAGGTAAATCAAATAAAAAACCGATGGTTTTAATGGCACATCAAGATGTTGTGCCTGCTAACAAATCAGATTGGGAATTTGAACCTTTTTGTGGTAACGTTACGAAAGATGAGATTTTAGGGAGAGGTACATTAGATACTAAATCAACATTATATGGAATCTTTAGAGCCTGTGAAGAACTAATTAACGAACGCTTTGTACCAGAACAAGATATCTATATTTCAAGTGCTACTGATGAAGAAATCAGTGGGGATGGTGCTCAAAAATCAGTTGATTTCTTAACTGAAAAAGGAATCACGCCTTATATTGTTTTAGATGAAGGTGGTGCGATTGTTACAGATTCATTACCATCTGTTAAATGTCCAATGGCTATGGTTGGTTTATTTGAAAAGGGTTACTGTAACATTAAATTTACAGCCGAATCAAAAGGTGGGCATTCATCAACACCTCCTAAAAACACGCCTTTAGCGAGACTTGCAGCTTTTATAAACGATGTTGAAAACAATTTTCCGTTAAAAACAAAAATGTTGCCACAAGTCAAAGATATCTTCGAAAATGCTGCTCCACAAATGTCTTTTGGATATAGAATGCTATTTGGAAATATGTGGTTATTTAAGGGATTAATCACTAAATTATTACCTGCTATTAATTCTTTTGGTAGAGCGTTATTATCAACGACTATTGCCTTTACAATGGCTAAAGGGTCTGAAGCTGAAAATGTTATCCCAGCAGAAGCTTACGTGATTGCGAATTTAAGAACACAACCATTCCAAGATGTAGATGAATCATTCGACGTCTTAAAAAACATCGCAGCTAAATATGATATAAACGCTGAAATAACAGAAAGAAGAAACGCGTCTAAAATATCAACCACAGACCATGAAGCATGGACGTATTTATCAGACTCAATCAAAAGTGTATTTCCTGATTTAATCGTCAATCCATATGTTATGCTCGGTGGTTCTGATTGTCGATTCTTTGGGGAAGTGACGGATCATGCATATCGATTCTCACCCGTGAGAATGAGTGATGCAGATCTTAAGAAGATACATGGTAAGAATGAATCTATGAAAAAAACAACACTTACAGAAGCTGTTATATTTTACAAGAATTTTATTGCATATCATAAATAGAATAAAGACGGAGATTTTCCGTCTTTTTTCTGTAAAATGTGAATTTATAAAAAAGCAATTGTTTTTTTAGACTTTAAGGGTTTATTTATGGTATAATATTTTCGTGAGAAAATCAGAGGTGAAATATGAAATTAGGTGAAATAAATACACTTCAAGTCTTAAGAGAAACAGATATAGCATATTTGTTAACAGATGGCCAAGAAGAAGTGTTTTTACATAAGAAAGAAGCTAAAAAACCATATGAAGATAATGAGTCTATAGATGTATTCTTATACTCAGACAATCAAGGTAGATTAACAGCTTCAACAAAAGAACCATTCATTAAATTAGACGAAGTAAAACAATTAGAAGTTGTTCAAGACGGTTTTAATTATGGTGTCTTTTTATATTATGGTATGGTTAAAGACTTATTACTAAGTTTAGATGACTTACCTGCAAATAAAAAATTATGGCCACAAGTTGGTGATAAAGTCTTTGTAAGAATGATTTCTAAAGGTGGAAGATTATTTGGACATATTGTAGGTAGAAAACAAATAACTCCAGAAATGGGAGACTTAGAACCATTAGAAGATAATACTGAAGTTGAATGTAACGTCATGTATTTAATTGACAATGGACTCGTTGCATTTACAGAAGCAGGGCATGAAATCTTTATTCATGAAAACAACTTTAGAAAAACCTATCGAATCGGAGAACCAATCTCTCCTAAAATCTTAAAACAAAATCCATCAGGAGAATATGTTGGGACGTTAATCGAACAAAAGGAAATCATGTTAGAAAAAGATGCTCAAGTTATTTTAGAATATCTAGAATCAAATCAAGGAGAAATGTCTTTAACAGATAAATCATCTCCAGAGTTAATATCAAAGACATTCCATATGTCTAAATCAGCTTTTAAAAGAGCTTTAGGATCTTTATATAAAGCTAAATTAGTTGAATTAAGTAAAAATAAAACAAAAAAAATATAAGTAGGTGAATTAAATGGGAAGAGCACATGAAGTAAGAGCAGCTAAAATGGAGAAAACAGCTTTACAAAAATCAAAAGTATACTCAAGATTTGGTAAAGAAATCTATATGGCAGCTAAAAACGGAGGGGGAGACCCTGACAGTAATTTAACATTAAAAAGAATCATTGAAAGAGCTAAACAAGCACAAGTGCCTGGGGATGTCATCAAAAGAAACATCAAAAAAGCTGAAGGTGGCGTAGGTGAAGACTACGCTTCATCAAGATATGAAGGATATGGACCTGGTGGATGTACGTTAATTGTTGAATGTTTAACAGACAACGCGAATAGAACATTTGGTGAAGTGAGAGCTTGTTTTACAAAAACAGGTAGTAAAATTGGTGTATCTGGATCCGTAAGTTATTTATATACATACGCTTCAAGATTAAGTTTTTCAGGGATGACTGAAGACGAAGCATTAGAAGCAGTTATGATGGCTGAATGCGATGTTAAAGACATCGAATCAGATGAAGATATCATTATCATTACAGGAGAACCTGGCGACTTAGACCATATCAAAGATGCATTAGTAGAAACCGGAAAAGACTTAACATTCTTTGAAGATAAAGTTGGATATTTTGCGAGTGATTTAATCACTTTAAGTGATGAAGACTTTGAAAGATTCCAAAAATTCTTGGATATGACTGATGAGCTTGATGATGTACAAGAGGTATACCATAACGTCAATATGCCTGAATAAAGGAGGACATATGAATTTACCAAATAAATTAACGATGTTTAGAATGATCTTAATTCCAGTGATTGTATTTATATACTTATTAAGAGAATACGTTGGAGATTCAACCCTTTCAATCATCGGTGTCATTTTTGTACTCGCTTCAATCACAGACATGTTAGATGGAAGTATTGCAAGAAAAAGAAACTTAGTGACGACATTTGGAAAGTTTATGGATCCTTTAGCTGATAAACTATTAGTGGTATCAGTATTACTTATTTTGAATAATATATATTTAGTATATTATTCAGGCACATTCATCATGTGGATGCCGTTTTGGGTTGTATTAATCATTATAATTAGAGAATTCTTAGTCACAAGTATTCGCTTGATTGCAATATCTAACGGAAAAGTAATCGCAGCTTCTAAATGGGGTAAATACAAAACTGCAATAACGATGATAACAATTACATTTTATCTATTTGTATCACCATTACACATAGATATCATTAACTACATTGGTATAGGATTTGTATGTTTATCTGTGTTATTAACATTAATTTCTGGAATAGATTATTATATAAAAAATAAAGAAGTTATCACAATTTCTATGTAATAAAAAGAAAAACAAGTAATACCTAGTATTATTTAAAAGAAGACATAGGAGGAGAATATGGACAATAAAGCAAGAGAAAAAAGCTTAGAAATAGCTATAAAGAATATTGAAAAAGAATATGGTAAAGGATCCATCATGGTTTTAGGAGATGTCGAAAGAATGGACATCGAAACTATTTCAACGGGATCAATCTCTTTAGACGCAGCACTTGGTATTGGCGGATACCCAAAAGGTAGAATCATTGAAATCTACGGACCTGAATCAAGTGGTAAAACGACAGTTGCATTACATGCAATCGCAGAAGCACAAAAAGCTGGAGGATATGCAGCATTTATTGATGCTGAACATGCATTAGATGCAGTTTATGCAAAAAATCTAGGTGTTGACATCGATAATTTAATCTTATCTCAACCAGATACTGGAGAACAAGCATTAGAAATCGCTGAAGCCTTAATTCGTTCAGGTGCGATTGATATCGTTGTTATTGACTCAGTAGCTGCCTTAGTCCCTGAAGCTGAAATTAGAGGGGAAATGGGTGACTCACACGTTGGATTACAAGCAAGACTCATGTCTCAAGCTATGCGTAAACTAAGTGGTGCTTTATCAAAATCAAAAACAATCGCTATTTTCATTAACCAAATCAGAGAAAAAGTTGGGGTAATGTTTGGGAACCCTGAAACAACACCAGGAGGAAGAGCATTAAAATTCTATTCTTCTGTAAGATTAGAAATCAGACGTGGGCAACAATTAAAACAAGGAACTGATATTGTCGGTTCTGAAGCAAAAATCAAAGTTGTAAAAAATAAAGTTGCTGCTCCATTTAAAACATGTGTGGTAGATATCGTCTTTGGAAAAGGAATTTCAAAAGCTGGGGAAATCGTTGATTTAGGGACAGAAAAGGAGATTATCCAAAAATCTGGTTCATGGTATGCATACAATAATAACAAAATTGGACAAGGTAGAGAAAACGTAAAAGATTATCTACTAGCAAATCCTGAATTAATGGAAGAAATCAATAAATTGATACGTGAAAAAATATCAGAGTAAATAGAAAAGTCATCATGACTTTTCTTTTTTTTTTGAATATTAAAATACTAAGAATAATTCTTTGACTAATGTAGGCATATAATATATAATATTTATGACATAGTATATTATTGTATGTAAAAATACTTAAAAATATATTAAAATTTAATCAAAAAGGAGATAATAATATGTTATTCGCTGCAATCGCGTGGACAGAAATTATTGTTTCTGGATTGGTATTTCTAATTGTCGGGGGACTATTAGGTTTTATTATAAGAGTAGCCGTTGTAGAACACGGTTTTCAAAATGCAAAGGATAAAGCCGATGATATAGTTGACAATGCAAATTCACAAGCGGAAAGAATTAAAAAAGAGAAACTATTAGAAGCTAAACAAGAAATTTACAACTTAAATCAAGAAAATCAAAAAGTATTAAAAGAAAAAAGACAAGAAGTAACTAACTTAGAGAATAAGCTTCACATGCGTGAAGAATTATTAGAACGTAGATCAAGTAATTTAGATAAACGTGAACTAAATTTAGACCGTAAAGAAGAGATCTTAGACAATCGAAAATCCGCAATTGACGAAAAGAACTATCAACTAGAAACAATAATTAATGAGCAAAACACAAAACTTTTAGAAATTGCAAACCTATCAGTTGAACAAGCTCGTGAAATTATCTTAGAACGTGTTGAGGAAGACATGGCTGAAGAAATCGACAGATTCTTAAGAGATGAAGAAGATAAAGCCAAATCAAATGCTCAAAAACATGCAAAAGAAATTATCACAGGAGCGATACAAAAATACGCTCAAGACGTAACAACAGAAAACACTGTATCAGTTGTTGCTTTACCAAACGACGAAATGAAAGGTCGTATCATTGGTAGAGAAGGTAGAAATATCCGTTCTATTGAAGCCTATACTGGTGTTGATTTAATCGTAGATGATACTCCAGAAGCTGTCGTATTATCAGGGTTTGATCCTATTAGAAGAGAAATTGCTAAAAAATCATTAGAAACTTTAATTCAAGATGGACGTATTCATCCAGCAAGAATTGAAGAAGTTGTTGAAAAAACAAGAGTTGAAGTTGACCAATTTATTAGAGATAAAGGAGATGAAGCCGTATTTGAAACATCAATCGGTAGAATCCATCCTGATTTAACTAAATTAATTGGGAGACTACATTTTAGAACATCATATGGTCAAAATGCCTTACGACATTCAATTGAAACTGCATTCTTAGCCGGTAAAATGGCTGCGGAACTTGGTGAAAACGAAGTCATCGCTAAAAGAGCAGGGTTATTACATGATATCGGTAAAGCAGTAGACCATGAAATGGAAGGTTCACATGTTGACATTGGTTATTCAATGGCCAAGAAATATCATGAACATCCAGCTGTATTAGACGCAATCAAATCACATCATGGTGATATGGAAGCTACAACAATAATCGGCGTATTAGTAGCTGCTGCTGATGCATTAAGTGCCGCTAGACCAGGAGCTCGATCTGAAAGCTTAGAAAATTACATAAACCGTTTAACACAATTAGAAGAAATTTCATCTAATGTTAAAGGTGTTGAATCTGCCTTTGCTATTCAAGCAGGTAGAGAAGTTAGAGTCATCGTTAAACCTAACGAAGTCAATGACGCAAAAACACATGTAATTGCCAAAGAAATCAAAGAACAAATTGAAGAACAATTAAGTTATCCTGGAACTATTAAAATTACTGTAATTAGAGAAACACGTGCACAAAACGTCGCAAAATAAAAAATGAGACCTTCCAGTAATGGAAGGTTTTAATTTGGAGAAAACATGGAAACCTTTGACTTATATAACAAACATGGACAAAAACTAAATAAAACAATGCAAAGAGGGACAAAAAATAATCCTGGTGAATATCATAAAGTTGTCCAATATGGTTTAAAAACTCAAATAACGAGTACTTAGTCCAACAAAGAAACAAACTGACTGATAAAGTCCCATTCCAATGGGCTCCAACAGCTGGATCAGTTATAACGAATGAATCAGTTATAACGGGAGCGATTAGAGAAACCAAAGAAGAAATCGGTTTAGATATTTTAGAATCAGACCTTATTCATAAAGGCTCATTGTTTATCGACCATGGATCATTAGATAAAGGCCATTCAAACTATATCATAGAAGTCTTCTTGGTGCATAAAGATATAAACATTTCGGACTTATTACTAGACAACTTAGAAGTAAAAGATGTACAATATATGAGTATTTCCGAAATCATTGATAGAATCAAAGAAAAAACATTTTGGAATTTCTTAGAATATTTACCAAAATATGATTACTTAGCTATCCTAGAAAAGAGTGCAATATGAAAATACTATTTGTTGGAGATGTATACATGTCAGAAGGAAGAAAAGCCTTTGATAGATACTTCCAAAACATAAAACAAGAATACAAACCAAATATCGTTATAGTTAACGGTGAAAACATCGCAGATACTAATGGACTATCTGAAGAAATCTATAAAGATTATCTCAAAAGAGGCGTCAACATATTTACGCTTGGGAATCATGCATTCTCAAGAAGAGATTATCCAGAAGTGTTATCAAACAAATACATTGCAAGACCAGCGAACTATGGACAAGGCACAAGTGGAAACGAATATGTAGAATACAACTACAACGGGAAAAAACTCGTTGTCATCAATCTTTTAGGGCGCATCTTTATGAGAGACCCTATTGATAGCCCGTTCTCTAAGATGGACGATTTACTAGCTAACATCGAAGCTGATTATATCTTTGTTGATATACACGCTGAAGCGACCAGTGAAAAACTGACGTTAGCACACTATCTCGATGGGAGAGTCAACGCGGTTATTGGAACCCATACACATGTTCCAACAGCGGATTCAATGGTTTTACCTAAAGGGACCCTTTATCAATCAGATGCTGGTATGGTCGGTGCTAAATACGGAATCATTGGAGCTTCAGTTAAACAAGGAATCAGAAAATTTAAAACAGGTGTTCCAGAAAGAATACAACCGGAAATTGATGGACCACTTCAGTTTAATGCAGTATTTCTTGATTTAGATCAAAACATAATAAAAAGAATTAACATAATGGAGTAATACATATGATAAAGAATAATTTACCAGATTTAAAAAAAGCTAGAAAAAGAAACAAAATAGAAACAATCATATCAGAATACACAAAAAACAATAAGATTAAAGACATCGGTTTAAACAAAAAATTCTTAATTGAAACACATGGATGTCAAGCCAACGAAGCAGATACTGAAGTCATCAAAGGTATGCTTGTGAGTCAAAAATTCACAGAAACAAATATCTTAGAAGAAGCTGACTTAGTCTTAATCAATACATGTGCGATTAGAGAAGGAGCTGAAAACAAAGTTTTCGGTGAGCTTGGTCGACTTAAAAGCTTTAAACGACTCAATCCAAATATGATAATTGCAGTCTCAGGATGTATGCCTCAAGAAGAGGCGACAGTCGAAAGAATACTTAAACATTATAAACATGTTGATATTGTATTTGGAACACATAATATTGATCAATTCTTAGAATATCTTAACTATGTCATGGTTGAAAAAAAATCGTTAATAGAAGTCTTTTCAGAACAAGGGAACATTACAGAACACCTTCCACACTCAAGACAACACAAATTCAAAGCTTGGGTTAATATCATGTTTGGATGTGATGAATTCTGTACATACTGTATTGTTCCTTACACAAGAGGTAAAGAACGTTCAAGACGAAAAGAATACATTATAGAAGAAGTCAAAGAACTAATTGAACAAGGATATCAAGAAATAACCTTGTTAGGTCAAAACGTTAACTCATACGGGTTAGACTTTGAAGACTATAACTATGCATTCGCTGATTTATTAGCTGATTTAGCTGAACTAGGTATCCCTAGAATCAGATTTACAACATCGCACCCAAAAGACTTCTCAGATGAATTAATAGACGTCATCGCTCAATACGACAATGTCATGCCATATATTCATTTACCAGTTCAATCAGGATCAGATAAAGTCTTAAAGAAAATGAACCGTAAATATACAAAAGAACAATATCTTACTTTAGTAGATAAAATCTATCAAAAGATACCACATGTATCTTTAACAACAGATATCATTGTTGGTTTTCCAACCGAAACAGAAGAAGACTTTCAAGAAACACTAGATTTAGTAAGAAAATCTAAATTTGAAGGTGCATACACATTTATCTATTCAAGAAGAAAAGGGACACCAGCTGCGACTTATGAAACTGATGTAACACCTGAAATAGCTAAAGAAAGACTACACAGACTCAATGAATTAGTCAATGAAGGATACGCTACAGGTAATAAAAGATTTGAAGGACAAACAGTTAAAGTTTTAGTAGAAGGACCTTCTAAAACAAAAGAAGATATTTTAACAGGACAAACTGAAAACAATAAACTAGTAAACTTCAAAGGAAATATAGATTTAGCAGGACAAATCGTAGACGTTTATATCAAAAAGGCTAAAACATGGTCATTAGATGGAGAGCTAAAATAAAAAGAAAAGACTTAATTCAAGCCGAATTAAGTCTTATTTTTTATTTTTATAAAATTCGATTCTCTAAAATTTACTAGGACACTAAAAATTATGTAACATATATAATTTATCATAAATAATAGACAAATGATATACAAAGTTTCTTAATATATGTTGATATTTATTAAGTAGTGGAATATAATAATTTCAAGGAGAAATCATGAACAAAAAATGGACAAAAAATCAAATACCTGACCTAACTGGTAAAGTCATAATTGTTACTGGTGGAAATAGCGGATTAGGTTATGAAGCGTGTAAACTATATACTCAACATAAAGCACAAGTCATTATGGCTTCAAGAAACCTAGATAGATGTCATGTCGCAAAATCAAAAATCTTAAAGAGAAATCCAAATGCTAAAATTGATATCATACAATTAGATTTAGCAAATCTGCGTTCAATAGAACAATTTGTATATAATTTCAAGAAAAAATATACTAAGCTCGATATTCTTTTAAACAATGCAGGCGTTATTTTAACACCTGAAATGAAAACAGCTGATGGATTCGAGTATCAAAATGGAATCAATCATTTAGGCCATTTTGCTTTAACAGCGCGATTGTTCCCAATGATTAAACAAACGAAAAATTCAAGAATAGTTAATGTAAGTAGCCTTGGACATAGGTTTGATACAATTGATTGGGATAACTATATGTTCCAACAAAAAACTGGAAGTTATAATTCAAGACTGTCTTATGGAAGAAGTAAACTATCAAACCTATTATTTACATACGAATTAGATAGAAGAATAAGAGAGGCAAAATTAGATATCAAGGTTTTGGCAGCTCATCCAGGTATATCAAATACACATTTAGGTCACTTTATATCAAAAAAATGGTGGTATTACTTAGCTTATCCATTGATTCCTATACTGCTTCAAAGCGCAGCTAGAGGAACCTTACCAGAAGTTAGAGCGAGTGTCGATGAATCAGCCCAAAGCGGGGAATTTTATGGACCTAGAGGCATAGGTGAAACATTTGGCCTTCCTGTTATTGTAAAATCTAATGAAGCATCTCATAGTCTAGAAGATGCTAAAAAGCTATGGGAAGCATCTGAATCACTGACTCAACTTACTTTTAAAATATAAAAGCACAATTATTTGGAGGACGATATGTTTTTAGAATTATACTTAGAAGGACCTAAGCCATATTTGATTGGGTTACTGATCATCGTTATATTCATCTCGCTATGGGTATTCTTTAATCCTACTAAATACTTAGAGCGACGCTATAGAGGAACAATTAGACAAAACATAAGAGAGTATACGAAGTCATCTATCATTTTTACTAAAATAGGGGCTTTAATATGTATAGCGATTGCTATTGGTTTAATCATATACATGGTTTCAGCTCCATGGACAATATAGGAGGGTTTATATGTTTTTAATTTTTTTATCAATTATACCTAGAATTTTCATGATTACTATATTCTCAATTCTTCTAATTTTTACGATTCTAAAATATCCTCATATTGAAGAAGACATAAAAAAGAAAATTAAGAGAAATATTGATACAGAAGACTTTGAAGTAAAACAAGAAACGGTTAATATAAGTCGATTCTTATACATCATGTACATCATTTTATCTGTGTGCATGCTCGCTGTGTTTATATTCACACCGTGGCAATAGTTGGTGATTATATGCTATATCAAGTTCATTGGAGTTCAAAAAATATAACTTATGTTTCATTCATGCTTTTACTTTTAATTCTTCTCATAGGGAGATTTCCTAAAATAGAACAAGATATTAAAAGACGAATTCAAAGAAATGTAGATACTAAAGATATCAAGGTAAAACCTGAAGTAGTTATTTTTAATAAAATATTTTATATATTTTTAATGATAGTTTGTATCATCATGATTCTTGCAATTATGCAAATGGATTGGACATAAATAATCATCTAGTCTAGATAGTCATCTAGGCTATTTTTTTTAGTTAAAATTCATAGATTAATCCGTATTTTTAAAAAAAGAGTAAAAAAATACAGGAAATCGCCAATTTATTGGCTTTCTCCCTTGAATTATATAAAATAATATATTAAAATAAAAACAATAATAGAAAAAGGGTGATCAAATGAATAAGTTAAAATCAAATGAAGAGTATTTTGAATTTGCCAAGTTATTAGTTGTAATACCTTTAGAGGAAATTAAAAAGCTCTTTCAAAACCACGACATTAAACTACCGTTTTATGTACATAATTTTTTATTAAAGGAAACCATAAGACAACGTGTATTTAATGATGCTGTATATAATTCATATACGGATGAACAAAAATTTAGATTAAGAGGGTATGATAAATACTCTATTTTTGCATTAGAGAAAATTATTGATAAATATGATGTGGAGTTTGATTTAACAAGATATAAAGAATTATTATTTGATTTAATTTTCGCAAATCTAACCAAACTCAACTTAAATCATGACTTTGCTAAAGAGTTAGATCAATTAAAAGAAAAATTTGCTGTTGATTTGGAAGAAATGTCTTACCCTGATTTCTATGTTTCTTTTAAAGATATCTATTATATTGAAAATGGATATTTAGATGGAATGAAAATAACTGATTTCGATGAAGAAACATTAGCTTCATATACATTAGGTGACTTAAAAGGTTTAGGGCTTAAATATGATGTAAAAGTCCCTAGAAGAATCAATAAAGCCAAATTATTAGACGTCTTAAAAGCTAAATTCAAGCTAAGTGATGAAGAATGTGACTTAATATCCAAGAAATCAGTATTAGATCTAGAAATATATGCAAGAGAAAAAGGATTTAAAATTTCAATTGATCTTAAGAAAAGAGATATGATTGAATTTATAGAATTTTCTTTAGGAATGTATCACAAACCAGTAGGGATTGATACATTCAATTATGATATCCCTTTAAAAACAGCTGATGAAGCTGCTTTAGACGATATTGAAGTTGATGTAAAAGACGAATCATTCATTGAAGAAGATGTTCTGACAGAACCAATACCAGTTGAAGAAGACGTAGAGCCAATTGTTATGCCTGCAGATATCGTTGAAGAAGAATCTGAACAAGTTGAACCCGTTGAAGACGAATCTGAACAGGTTGAAGCTGTTGAGGAAGAACTTGCGCAAGTTGACCTTGCCAAAGATGAATCTATGGAAGACATGATTGAAAAAGCTAGAGTTGAAGAACCTGAGCCTGAAATCAAAGAAGAACCAGAAGTTGAAGAAGAAGCACCAGTTGAGGAACCTGTGATTGAAGAACCAGAACTCGAAGATGTTGTCTTTGTTGACGAAGAACCAGAAGAAGTTAAACAAGAAGAGCCAGTTCAAGATATTATTGAAGACATAAAACCAACACCTGAAAAACCTGAACTCATTGTTAAACAACCAGAAAAGTTTTCTGACCAAAAAACAAAAGATAATAGCTTACTATCATCTGAAGAAAAAGAACTTCTTGATGAAAAAATCAATCAAATCATTAAGAAATACTATAAAAAGCGTCGAACAAGAAGAACAATATGGATTATTATAGGATTCGTTATGATATCAATTATTGCTTTAGCAGTTTACTCATACTTATATTTTGCTTCAAATGGAATTCTTCCATTTGGAATTGAACAATTCTGGTAATTAGGAGATTTATGGAAACAAAACAAACATACACACCAATGATGCAACAATATTTAGCCATAAAAAAAGACTATAGTGACTATATAGTCTTTTTTAGACTTGGAGACTTCTATGAAATGTTCTTCCAAGACGCTATTGTTGCGTCTAAAGAATTAGAAATCGTACTTACTGGAAGAGACGCGGGAGCTGAAGAACGTGTCCCTATGTGTGGTGTTCCTCATCACGCTGCTAATCTATACTTAGAAAAACTCATCGAAAAAGGCTATAAAGTCGCAATCGTTGAACAAGTTGAAGACCCAGCATCTGCTAAGGGTATCGTAAAAAGAGACGTCGTAAAACTTGTTACACCTGGAACTGTTATAGAAGATGGTATCCTAGATAATAAAGAAAACAACTATATTGTCGCTATATCTGAAACGAAAACAGCTTATATCTTAGCGATTACTGACTTAACCACAGGAGAAAACTATCTAGAAAGAACGCCTTTAGATGTATCTATACTATTTAATGAAATCTTATCATTAAATGTTAAAGAAGTTGTTATACCAAAAGAATTAAAAAACAAACTCATTAGACATTATCTAAACGAATACAGACTAACTATCTCTATTTCAGATGATACAACCTTACCATCATATTATAAAAGTCTCGTTAATGAAATCTATGACAAAGAATTAATTCATGCGTTTTCAAGACTGGTTAATTACTTAGAGAAAACTCAAAAGCAAACGCTTATGCACTTACAAAAAGTAGAAGTGTTTGAATCAAATTCGTATTTAAGAATTGATAACAATTCAAAGAAAAACTTAGAACTCTTAGAAACGCAAAGAACAAAATCTAAACACAACACACTATTTTGGCTTCTAGATAAATGTTCTACAGCGATGGGGTCAAGATACTTAAAACAAAACATACAAAGACCACTCATCAATCAAAATCAAATAGAAAAAAGATTTTCAATGGTTGAAAGTTTAAACAATAACTTTATCATTAAAAGCGATTTACTAGAAGAACTTAAAAAAATATATGATTTAGAAAGAATTGTTGGACGAATATCATTTGGAAATGCTAATGCAAAAGATTTAGTAAACCTTAAGAAGAGTTTAGAAACACTTCCTAAGATTAAAGAATCACTTGAAAAACTAGAAAATGAATACGGGATTGAGTTTCTTAAACAAATTCCTAATTTTGATGCACTCACAAAGACAATTCAAGATGCTATCGTAGATAATCCACCACTATCAATTAAAGAAGGTGGATTTATCAAGCCAGGATACAATGAATCATTAGATGATATCAAAGATCTAAAGGAATCATCCAATACTTGGCTCCAAGTTTATGCTGAAAATGAGCGTGAACGAACAGGCATTAATAAGCTAAAAATAGGGTATAATCGCGTATTTGGTTATTACATCGAAGTGACTAAGGGTCAATTAAACTTAGTTAAAGATGAATATGGATACGTTAGAAAACAAACCCTATCAAATTCAGAAAGATACATAACAAATGAACTAAAAGAAAAAGAGTCTTTGATTCTTGGTGCACATGAAAAAATGATTAATCTAGAATACGAATTATTCCTAGAATTAAGAGAATTAGCGAAACAATCAACTGTTGATTTACAAAAACTAGCAAGACTCTTAAGTGAAATCGATATGCTTGTTGCTTTTAGTACTGTCTCAATGGAAAGACGATATATCAAACCAACGTTTGTTAAAGAACAAATCATTGATATAAAAGAAGGTAGACACCCTGTTGTTGAAGCAATTTCGGAAGATGTGTTCGTAGAAAACGATGTATATATGGATCAATCAAATCAAATCCTATTAATCACGGGTCCAAACATGTCAGGGAAATCAACCTACATGCGACAACTTGCCATAACAATCATCATGGCACAAATGGGATGTTTCGTTCCAGCTTCAAAAGCTGCTCTACCAATCTTTGATCAAATCTTCACAAGAATAGGAGCGAACGATGACTTAAGTTCTGGTATGTCAACCTTTATGGTAGAAATGTTAGAAGTTAACTATGCTTTAAAGAACGCAACTGACAAATCACTCATTCTATTTGATGAAATTGGACGTGGAACTGCGACATACGATGGTATGGCACTTGCTCAATCTATCATTGAATATTGCCATCACAAGGTAAACTGTAAAATCTTATTCTCAACGCACTACCATGAATTAACCTATCTAGAAGACGATTTAAAATCCCTTCAAAATGTTCATGTTAAGGCTAAAGAAGACAATGGAACCATTGTGTTCTTACATAAAGTCGCCAAAGGTCCAACAGATAGATCCTACGGAATACATGTAGCTTCATTAGCTAAGCTCCCTAAGTTAGTAACTAAAAGAGCGAATAAGATCTTAGAAGAATTAGAATCAAATCATGGATATAATGTCATCAAACCACAAACAATTGATTTATTTAACTATGAAGAAGCTCTCGTTGAAGAAGAAAATGTCAATGTATACGAAGATATCATTGAACAACTCAAAGACTTAGATATTCAAAATATCACACCTTTAAACGCCATGAATATCTTAAATGACGTTGTAGAAGAAATAAAGAAAAAATCAAAATAGAAATAAGGGATACATATGAGTGTTATTAAACGATTAGATACAGTCATTGCGAATAAAATAGCAGCTGGTGAAGTCATCGAAAAAATTGGTAATGTTGTCAAAGAATTAGTTGAAAATTCAATAGATGCACAAAGCACAAAAATCGATATAGATTTATTAGAGTCAGGTCTGAAACAAATCACCGTCACTGACAATGGTGTAGGAATGGACGAAACTGACGCTGTTTTAGCGTTTGAAAGACATGCGACCTCTAAGATAGAGAATGTCAATGATTTGTTTAGAATCAATTCTCTAGGATTTAGAGGAGAGGCTATTCCATCTATCGCATCAATCTCTCGAGTTGACCTAACAACCAATTCAGGTAATCAAGGTATTAAGGTCATTTATGAAGACGGTAAATTCATTGAAAAGAAACCAGCAACATCTAATCAAGGGACTAAAATATCAGTAACTAAGCTATTCTATACAACACCAGCAAGGTTTAAATACTTAAAATCACCACAATACGAACTCGCAATCATTCAAAATATGATTAATAAGTTCTCGCTAGCTTATCCAAATATTTCATTTAGACTCACAAACAATCAAAAACTATTATTTGTAAGTACCGGAAATAACAATATCCTAGATATCATCGCAACAATCTATTCTAAAGATATTGCTAAAGCGATGTTACAATTTGATTCAAATACAAGAGACTATAAAATATCTGGATTCACAACGAAACCAATCATTAATAGAAGTCGAGTTAATTACATATCGATCTTTGTTAATCAAAGACATATTACAGACACAAGAATTGTTAGAACGATTACGGATTGTTATGAACAACTCATGCCAAAAGGTAGATATCCTATCACAGTCCTATATATAGAATGTGATCCATCGATCATAGATGTTAATATTCATCCAAGAAAACAAGAAATCAAATTTTCAGAATATAAAGCATTACTAGAAGCTATTAAAAAAGCAATTCTAGAACAAATTCAACCAACACCTATCATTCAACCTGTTAAAGAAAAAGATTTTATACAACCTCAAATGGAACTTTCAGAACCAACAGTTGAATATGAATATATTGAACCAACCTTTGAACAACCATCTTTAGAATTACCTAAAGAAGAACCAGTTGTAAAAGAACTCATTCAAGAACCTAAAAGAAGAATACCTGCTTTTGATTACATTGGTCAATACAGAGGGACTTATCTATTATTTCAAAATGATGAAGGATTATATTTAGTAGACCAACACGCAGCTGCGGAAAGAATCAGATATGAAAGATATCTAAAATCAATGTTAAAAGGTACTCAATCGCAAGAATTATTATTACCTTTAGAAATGGATTTAGAAAACACAGTTGTATTAAGACTACCTAAGTACTTAAAGAAAATCAAAGACTTTGGAATCAAACTTGTTATTGAAAACCAAAAGATATATATTAAATCAGTCCCTTCTTGGTTCTCAAAAGGTTACGAGTTAGTATACACAGAAGCTGTGATTATGAATCTATTAGATGATAAAGACTTTAGTGATCAAACAATTATCGATGAATTAGCTATTTTATTAGCTTGTAAGCATTCTTTAAAGGCTAACCACTATCTTTCTAGAGAAGAAGCGAATATCTTAATTAAAGATTTAAATCAGTGTGATAAACCGTATACGTGTCCTCATGGACGACCAATAATCGTCAATATTAATAACTACCAAATAGAAAAACTATTTAAGAGGGTACTCTAATGAATGTCATTGCTATTGTTGGACCAACAGGTGTTGGGAAGACAAAACTAAGTGTAGACCTAGCTAAACATCTAAACGGTGAAGTCATATCTTGTGATTCTATGCAGTTCTACAAAGGTTTAGACATCGGTACCGCTAAAGTTACAGAAGATGAAAAACAAGGTATTAAACATCATTTAATTGATATATTAGATGTATCTGAAGAATACTCAGTCGCAGAGTATCAGCGTGTTGTTAGAGCTAAAATCGATGAATTACTAAATAAAAAAATAACACCTATCTTAGTAGGTGGTAGTGGTTTGTATATTCAAGCTGTATTATACGATTATAAGTTCTTAGCTAAGAAAAGAACTAATTCAATATACGAAGATAAAACATTAGATGAATTAGTTGATATACTAAAACAAAAATCTCCTAAGGTATATGAAGTTGTAGATTTGAAAAACAAAAAAAGAGTCTTAAGAGCTTTAGAAATGACTGACGAAGATGTTGATCTATCTGGTAAGAATCTGTATTATAAAAACTCAAAAATATTCGCATTAAGTATGGATAGAGATTTATTATATGAAAGAATAAATCAAAGAGTAGATCATATGCTAGATAATGGTATATTAAAAGAAGCTAAATGGTTATATGATAAACATTTAGATACACAAGCTACTAAAGCGATAGGTTATAAAGAGTTCTTCCCATATTTTAAAGGTGAGAGCACTTTAGAAGAGTGTGCTGATATACTTAAAAGAAACTCAAGAAGATATGCTAAAAGACAGTTTACGTGGTTTAAAAATAAAATGGATTGCATCTGGTTAGACGTAAATCTTAAAAATTTCAACAAAACAATCAAAAATGTTATAAATTATTTAAAAATAAAAAAGCACTGAAAAGTGCTTTTTAGCTTTCTTTCTTTTGATATGGCCATTCTTCATAACCACATTTTAAAACATAAATTGGATTGAAGCCTTTTCTTGCGAGTTTATTCGCTAAGCTTTTAGCTTGAGCATACCCTTTTTCCTGGTATAAGAAAACAGGTAAATCAGATCTAACTTTATACATTTGTTGACCTAAGCTTCTTTTAGGAAAATTACGACTTCCATTAATCTTAGATTTTTTCCAATCTTCTTCAGGTCTCATATCAATGAGTTGCCCTTTTCTCATATTTTTATTAAAATCATCAGGATTTAATACAATAACTGAATCGTTATGACTATTATTTCGACCTCTGGCTATTAACCAACCTGCTCCTAAACCTAGAACGATAGGTATTGCCCATCCTAAAATGTCTGATGTTGCTAAAAACATTTAATCACCTCTTTTTTGCGCTATATATATTATATTAGAATGGTTTTCTATTGTCAATATATACATTTTGATATATAATACTAATGTTATAATACGTTTAGGAGGAATATATGATTAGTACAAGTGATTTTAAAACAGGTTTAACATTAGAACATGATGGGAACATCTATCAAATAATTGATTTCCAACATGTTAAGCCAGGTAAGGGGAGTGCATTCGTAAGAACAAAACTTAGAAACTTGCGTGCAAAATCTGTTATTGATATTACTTTCAACTCAGGTGAAAAATTTAATCAAGCTCAAATTGATAAAGATATAATGTCTTTTTTATACAAAGACGGAGAAACTTATGTATTTATGAATAATGAAACATATGAACAAATCGAGCTACATGAATCAAGTTTAGAAAGCCAAGTCTTCTATTTATTAGAAGGAATGAATGTAAATATCCAAAGTTATGGTAGTGAAATCTTAGGAGTTGAATTACCAGATAAAGTAACATTAGAAGTTGTTGAAACTCCAGGAGGAGCTAAAGGAAACACTGCATCTAATGCGACAAAAGAAGCCTTAACAAATACAGGCTTAAGATTATCTGTCCCTTTATTTATTAATGAAGGTGACAAAATAGTTGTATCGACAGCGACTGGTAAATACGATACCAGAGCTAAATAATATAAAGAGGTGATTTTTCTTGGAAGTTAGTCAGTCCGGGCTCATATTAGCTACATTTAACCCAACCTTACTTATCTTAATGATTGCGTTACTGTTTGTTTCAGCTTTTTTCTCTATGACAGAGATGGCTTATTCATCAGTAGGAAAGTTAAGATTAAAAACTCTCGTTGAGAAAGATGTGAAAGGGTCTAAAAAAGCATTATGGATCGTAGAAAACTTTGATAAGACTTTAACGACATTACTCGTAGGAAACAATCTCGCAAACATTGCGTTAGCGACAGTTTCAGTAAGTTTCTTTTCAGGGTTATTTATCAATGTCCCAGCAGACAGTCAAGAACTAGTTGTATCCATCATGAATACAGTAGTCATGACAATTATAATTTTAATTTTTGGTGAAATACTACCAAAAAGTATTGCAAAATCAAATACTGAAGGAATTTGTTTAGGGATTAGTGGACTTATTTATGTGATTATAAAATTATTATCACCAATAAGTTTTCCTTTCCTTGTCTTAAACAGACGTGTTATGAAACATATCGAAAATGGACAAGACAAGGTATCTGTTACCGAATCTGAACTAGAAACAATTATTGACACGATGGAAGAAGAAGGATCAATCGATGAAGATGAAGCGGATATGCTTCAAAAAGTATTAGATTTATCAGACATTCCAGTCGAGGATATTATGACACCTAGAGTGGATATGATTGCCATTGAGGTGAATGATTCTGTTGATGATATTAAAGATTTATTCTTTAAACATAAATTCTCAAGAATACCAGTATATGAAGATACAATAGACAATATAATTGGAGTCTTAACTGAAAGAGATTTCTTTACGAAACTTATTAAAGGTCAAGTGATAAACATCAAACGTTTATCAATGAAACCAATCTTCATTCCAGCAAGTTCAAAAACAGATGCATTGATTGAGTTACTACAAGAAGAAAACTCTCATATCGCATTCGTTGTAGATGAATATGGTGGATTAGATGGTATTGTTACCATGGAAGATGCTTTAGAAGAATTAGTAGGAGAAATCTATGATGAGCATGATGCTATTGAAGATACAATTAAGCGCGTTGATGACCGTACATATCAAATAAACGCTGACTACGACTTAGAAGATTTATTTGAAGATTTAGACTTAGGTGATGTGCCTGAATCAGAATCAACTTCGATAGGTGGATGGTTATTTGAACTATTTGAGGATATTCCTGAAGTTGGAGAAAAAATAGAACATGTAATTGTCTATAATCGTGTATATAATGATCTTAGTGAGATTGAAAGTGAAGACACTGCTGTCTTAACGTTTGAAATCCTACAAGTGAAGAAAAGAAGAATTAAAGAAGTACTTTTAACAATTGAAAAAGTAGAACAATTGAACGACTAAAAGTGAGGACTTCCTCACTTTTTTAAAGGAGATATATGGAAAGATTACAAAAAATCCTACAAAGAGCTGGAGTAGCATCAAGAAGAAAAGCTGAAGAATTAATCAAAGCTGGTAAAGTATCCGTCAATGGAGAAACAGTCACTGTATTCGGAACAAAAGCTAATTTTGATGATGCAATCTTAGTAGATGGTAAAAAGATCACTGTAGAAGACTTAGTTTACTACTTACTCTATAAACCAGAAGGATATGTATCAACGACTGATGATCAATTCAATCGACTCACTGTCATGGATTTACTACCATTAGATAAAAAAGTCTTTCCAGTAGGAAGACTTGATTACAATACATCTGGTGTATTAATCATGACAAACGATGGTGCGTTCGCAAATGTCTTAATGCATCCTAAATTTAAACTAGAAAAAGAATACTACGTAAAAGTCAAAGGTCTTGTTAGAAAAGAAACATCAAGAGATATTTGCCGTGGTGTTGATTTAGGAGACTTTAGAACTCAAAAAGCAAAAATCTTTGATGTTACGTATGATGATAAAAAAGAAAACACATTTTTGAATATCATCATTACAGAAGGAAAGTACCATCAAGTTAAACGAATGTTTGAAAAATTTGGGCATCCAGTTCTTCGTTTAAAACGTGTTAGATATGGTTGTGTAGACTTAAAAGGAATGAATAAAGGAGACTACCGAGTGCTAAAAATACACGAAATAAAGAAGTTGTGGAACTTAAGTCAAAATGGTAAGTAAAAAACAGAATATTTTATTATGTAAAACAAATAGTTTATGGTATAATGTTTAAGGTTATGGAGGCTAGGATGGGATATTTTAGTATTGCGATTGACGGTCCAGCTGCAAGTGGGAAGTCAACAGTAGCTAAACAATTAGCTAAAAAACTTGATTATATTTACATTGACACAGGTGCAATGTATAGAGCAACAACCTATAAAGCGATAAGCTTAGGAATAGATTTAAATAATCCATATGCATTTAGTTTCTTAGATACAACAGACTTTGTATTCAAATCTGGTGAACTCTATATGGACGATGTCAATATGACTGTTCTAAACCGTCGAACTGAAGTTGCAGACAATGTATCACTTGTCAGTTCACATATACCAGTCAGAAACAAACTTGTTACATTACAACAAAACATAGCGAAACACAATAACGTCGTTATGGATGGCAGAGATATTGGAACTGTTGTATTACCAAATGCAATGATTAAAGTCTATATGGTTGCGGATCCAAGAGTACGCGCAAGAAGAAGACAAGAAGAATTAAAACTATACGGTATCATACAAACAATAGATGAATTAGTTGAAGATATCAAAAGAAGAGATGATATAGACTCTAGCAGAGATTATAATCCTCTCAAACAAGCAGACGATGCGGTCTTAATTGACACTTCCGATCTTTCAATAGATGAAGTTGTCGATTCAATATATAAAGAATTTATAAGTAAATTAGAAGGAGAAAATTGAAATGGGATTTGATGGAGAAACAAATTTTAGCATCCCCAGAGTTGGAGACGTGGTTACAGGAACTGTAGTACACGTTACGGATTCAGAGGTATTAGTGGACATAGGATATTCTTGCGAAGGAGTTATGTACAAAAACCACGCTACAACTGAAAAAATCGATAGTCTTAAAGAAATATTTAACATAGACGATCAAGTAAAGGTAAAAGTCGCTAAATTTATCAGAGGAGATGAATCTGATTCACTTTTACTATCAAGACTAGACATTTTAAAAAAGGAGAAAGTTGATCAATTCAGAGGTGAACTTGAAGTTGATAAAGATGTAGACTTTAAAGTCAAAAAAGCTGTTAAAGGCGGACTTTTATTAGATTACAATGGTGTAGAAGCATTCTTACCTGAATCTTTAATCGCTTTAAAATCTGAAACTGTAAATAAAGAAGAACTAGTTGGAAAAACAATTACAGCTAGAATCATTGAAATTGAACAAAAAGGACGTTTCGAAAGAATCATCGCAAACAGAAAACAAGTTCAATTCGAAGCTTTAAAAGCTGAACAAAAAGCTGAATTCGATACAATCGAAGTTGATTCAGAATTAACTGGTAAAGTTAAAAAAATAACTGAATTCGGAGCTTTTGTTGAATTAGGTAAATTCACTGAAGGTTTAGTTCATATATCTGAAATAAGCCATTACAGAGTTAAAAAAGCCGAAGACTTCTTAGAAGTAGGACAAGTTGTTCAAGTTAAGGTAATCAAAGTTAAAGGTAAAAGAATTAGCCTTTCTATGAAAGCTTTATTACCAACACCTTGGCAACTATTCACTGAAAAATACAATGTAGGTGACAAAGTTACTGGAACAATCGTTAGAAAAATGCAATATGGTATTTTAGTTGAAGTAGAAAAAGAAGTTGTAGGATTACTAAATAAATTCGATTTCTCATGGAACCAAGATGAAAATCTAGCTGGTGAAGTAGAAGTTGGAGATCAATTAGAATTAAAAATAACGTCAATTAACAACGATAAACAACAATTTGCATTATCTAAAAAACACTTAGAATACAACCCATGGGCTGACTTAAAACTTAAAAGAGGAGAATTAGTATCTGCTCAAGTTAAGAGAATCGAAGAAAAAGGTGCAATCATGGATGTTGAAGGTGTAGAAGCATTATTACCAATTGGAGAAATCTCATTAGAAAGAATCCAAAAAGTTGAAGACGTTCTAAAACTTGAAGACGTTGTTACTGCAGAAGTAACTGAATTCAACCCAAGAAAATGGAGAATGACTTTATCAATCAAAAATATTGAAGAACGTAAAAATAGAGCTGAATATGAAGATCAATTATCTGAAAACGTAAGCTCAAATCAATCATTAGCTGATTTATTCAAAGATTATAAATAAGATAATACTTAAAAATAATTCAAGGAGTAAAATCCTTGAATTATTGTATTATTACAGATTTTAATTATAGAAAGTAGTGTGGTCATATGTTACCAGTCGTTGCTATCGTTGGTAGACCAAATGTAGGTAAATCAACCTTATTCAACCGCATCTTAGGTGAAAGAAAAGCAATTACAGATGACTTATCAGGTGTTACCAGAGATAGAATCTATGGTAAAGCCACTTGGTTAAGTAAAGAATTTAATCTTATAGACACAGGTGGAATCGAATTAGCGGATGCACCATTTTTAACTGAAATCAAAGCTCAAGCTGAAATCGCCATCGAAGAAGCTGATGTGATCATCTTCGCAGTTGATGGAAGAGCTGGTTTATTACCTAGTGATAGAGATGTAATGAATATTCTTTACAGTTCTGAAAAACCTGTCATTGTTGCTGCGAATAAATTAGAATCTGAAAAGTTTAGAGAAAACCTCTATGATTTCTATGAATTAGGTGCAACGAGTGTCGTTATGACATCATCTGCTCACGGAATAGGTGTTGGGAATCTTTTAGACGAAGTCTTAGCTCACTTACCAGAAGAAACCCAAGATGATTATGCTCCAGATTACAGAAGAATTTCTGTCATTGGTAGACCTAATGTTGGTAAATCATCACTCGTTAACGCAATCTTAGGATCTGAAAGACTGATTGTCTCTAATATATCTGGAACGACAACAGATTCTATTGATAGCGAATTCGAAAGAGACGGACAGCATTATGTATTGATTGATACTGCTGGAATGAAAAAACGTGGTAAAATCTATGAAAATATCGATAAATATGCGAACCTAAGAGCTTTTTCTGCGATTGAGCGAAGTGATATTTGTTTAATCCTAATAGACGCTGAAACTGGAATTCAAGCACAAGATAAGCACATTGCTGGGTTTGCTTTAGAAAACCATAAAGCACTAGTCATTGTTGTTAATAAATGGGACACATTAGACCGCGACCAATATACGATGCAAGAATGGGAAAAAGATATCAGAAAAGAGTTTAAATTCTTATCTTATATTCCAATTGTTTACCTATCAGCGAAAACAGGAGCACGTGTTAAAACATTATTTCCAATCATTGAAACAGTTTACCAAAACTATGATCGTAGAGTTTCAACATCTTTATTAAATGAAGTTATTTCTGAATCAATGATGTTAAACCCACCAAAGGCACATAGACAAAAAGTCGTTAAAGTTTATTATGTCACTCAAGTAAAGACTCAATGTCCAACCTTTGTACTTTTTGTAAATGACACAGAATGCATGCATTTTAGCTATAAAAGGTACCTTGAAAACAGAATCAGAGAACGTTTTGATTTCCAAGGGACACCCATAAATTTAGTATTAAGGAACAGAGAATAGGCCATATTTAATAAAATATGGTTTTTTTTTACAAAAAAACTAGTTTTTTTCGCTAAATGCCTTGCTTTTTTTAGAAAATTTAACTATAATTTAGTTATTAATATTAAGGAGGATTATTTTATGAACAAATCAGAATTAGTAGCTCGTATTGCAGATTTAGCTGATCTATCTAAAAAAGATGCAGAAAAAGCTTTAAACTCAACTGTATTAGCTATCCAAGAAGCATTAGTGAAAGGTGAAAAAGTTGTTTTAACTGGATTCGGTACTTTCGAAGTAAAAACTAGAAAAGCTAGAGTAGGTCATGACCCAAGAACTGGAAAACAAATCCAAATTCCTGCATTAAACGCTCCTACTTTCAAAGCTGGTAAAGTTTTAAAAGAAAAAGTAAGATAATTAAACTAAAAATTAGACTGTTTTTATAACAGTCTTTTTTAATGAAATATAAGGAGGTAAGTATGAAAAAGGTTCTACTAGCCTTTATATTATTACTTACATTTGGTTTGGTTAGTTGCAGTGAAGATAATAGATATGAAAGAGTTATGCAAAACTATAATGTAGATATCGTAATTGCTAGTACTGAAATCAATATAGATTTTGAATATGCTTTATTATTAAATTTATACTATGATGAAGACTACACACAAGATTCTGATAATCTTAATGTAGATATAGTATTTGGTTATAATGAAACAGATGACAATTATTCTATAATGTATGTTCCAGAAAGACTAAAATATACACCAATAGTGGATATATTTGAATTTCCTACTTTCTTGGAAGTTACAGAAGCAGTTAATGAATATAATATTAACCAATCATATGGTACGATTCAATTACTTGAAGATTTTGATCCGAATATCCAATTTCCAATTAAAAGTTCATATGAACAAGGTCGTTATTCTGTTTCAGCAAATCATATGATTAAATCACCATTTTCCGTCTTAATTGGTAATATCCAAGATGAAGATAAGATATATAATGTTCAATTAGTAATTAATACAGATGGTGGATACTCATTAATCGCAGTTATAGATTATTTAGATGATATAACCCCTACTGAACTATTCAGCTTTATAATATAAAGAAAAGAGGCTAAATTAGCCTCTTTATTTGTTATATTAAATAGATCCATTCGATAAAATTAAGAATAAATACAATAAGTAACTAACTAAGTTATTTAATGAATGAACAGCAATAGTAACCCAAATATTCTTTCTGTTAAGAAAATAAATAACACCAAACACAGTTCCCATTAAAACATAAGGTATGGCTTGTATAAAGTCTCCGTGTTGTACAACATGCAATAACCCAAAAACAAGCCCAGAAGCTAAAATAGCAGCTAATGTCCCTAAACGTTTATCGACAAAATTATACAATACTTTCCTAAAGACAACCTCTTCAACAATCGGTGTAAACACAACCAATAATCCAAACAACATGATCAACTGGCCGGGGTCACTCGTAAACATATTCTGAATTGCAATTTCATTTAAGCTCGTTTCAGTAACACCTAGAATATATAAAATGATATTACTTATATATAGAGCCGCATATACCATCAAGAATCCTAAGAAAATCCATCCAATATTTCTACCGACGTTCTTTTTAAAAGCTTTACCATCCATTTTAAAACATTCTCTATCGACAACAAAGAAGATAATTGAACATAGTAATACAGGAAGTAAATTAAAGAAAGTCGTTGTATTATTATAAACATCAATACCATATATAACTTCGTAAGAGAAGAATTCAGTATCGGTTAAGAATGAATCATTAATAACCATTGAATCTCCAATTAATACATCCTCTTCATCGTATGTATAAATACCTAAAGAAGCTTCGTTTTCATCAAAAAATTCTACTTGAATAAATAAAGATTGAATATCTGTGTCAGAGTTATTCTCAATAACTCCAGTAATAATCACTTCATATGCATATTCGGAATCAATTGAGTCAACCTCTTGGACAATCACCGGTGTTGTATCGTTAATCCCATCTAAAATAGCTTCAGTATCAGGATACACAAACCCTGCATAAAAACTAAACCCAAAACTGACAAATAACATCACGACAAAATATACAGCAATTAATAGTCCGTTTTTTTCTGTTCGTTTGATTTGATTTTCAAAGTCTTCGACAATCTTTTGTTCAGAATCTTTATCTTCTCTATCAAAAATATCTTCATAATTGTTCATCATATCACCTACTGTAAAATATTATATATTATATATAAAGCTTTGTACATAGCAAACTTAAAACTCCCTAAAATATTGACAAATTAAGACTTTAGGGTATAATATTAATAGTATTAGATTGGAGGACAATATGCCTAGAAAATCATTTGCAGTTATCGGTGTTGGTCGATTTGGACAAGCTTTAATTGAAGAATTAGTCAATTTAGAAGCGAACGTCTTAGTCATCGATAAAAACTTCGATAAAATAGAAAAAATTGCTAAACTAGTCACTAATGCTATATGTTTAGATTCAACGGATATTGAAGCTTTAAGAGAAATCAGTATTAACTCATACGATACCGTCATCGTTGCGACTGGTATGAATGTAGATAATTCTATTCTTACGACCTTAATCTTAAAAGATTTAGGTGTGAACGAAATCTATGTAAAAGTGCAATCAGAGTATCACGCAAGAGTTGTTGAAAAATTAGGAGTTGATCCAGAACACTTAATTTGGCCTGAACAATCAACTGGTAAAAGATTAGCTAAGATTTTAATCTCTGGTAACTTCTTAGAATATCTACAATTAGACCAAGAATATTCATTCATATCAATTCAAGTATCTAAAAGAATCGTAGGTAAGAACCTATTAGAACTTGATATTAGAAAGAAATTCGGTGTTAACATCGTTGCGATTAAAAGAAATGAACGCATCGTTATACCTTCTTCACAAACTCCATTTGAATTAAAAGATGAGTTGTTATTAGTTGGTAGAAATGATTTGATTCAAAAGTTCACACAATGGTTGAACTCAAGAGTCCGAGTTCAATAACTAAATATCGTCAAAAAAGAAGGTTAATTTTAACCTTCTTTATTTAATACTGGCGGTTTTATGATAAAATATAAAAGAGGTGATTTCATGAAAAAAATAGTCTTAGCCACAAACAATGCACATAAACTTTTAGAAATCAAACAAGCACTAAAACCTTTTGATTTAGAAGTTATATCCTTAGATGATTTAGGATTTAAAGGTGAAATTATAGAAAATGGAGATACCTTCTTTGAAAATGCTTTAATCAAAGCTAAAACCATCGGTGATTTATATCAAATGATTACTTTAGCAGATGATTCAGGACTTGTTGTATCTGCTTTACCTAGACAACTCGGTGTACACTCAAGACGTTTTTCACCGTCAGGGAATGATTTTCTAAATAATAAATTATTATTAGAAAAACTAGAAAAATCTAAGAACAGAAGAGCTTATTTTGTATGTCAAATGGTTATTTATTTTCCTGAAACTAAAAAATTTATTCCATATCAAGGACGCGTCCATGGTGATATAGCTAAAGAACTCAAAGGTTTATCAGGATTTGGATATGATCCATTATTTATCGTAGATGGTATAAATAAACGTATGGGAGAACTCACAAGAGAAGAGAAAAACAAAGTGAGTCATAGAGGGAGAGCCCTCTCTAAACTCGTTGAGGATTTAGAAAATGAAGTTATTAGTATTTAGTGATAACCATGGTGAACGAGAACCACTCATTAGAATACTAAAAGACAACCCAGGATGTGATCGATATATTTCTTTAGGAGACTCAGAAATTAAAGAAGCTGAGTTAACTCAATTAAATGTTTTTGGTGTAAGAGGAAACTATCCTACAGACCCCCATTTTCCTAAAGATTTAACATTCGAACTCAACGGTGTAAAGACTTATATAACCCACGGTCATTACCATGCGGTAAAATTCGGACTCAATACATTATTAAATAAATGTTTATATAATCATATAGAACTCTGTATGTATGGACATACACATATTGCTAATATTACAGAATATGAAAATGTCATCCTTTTTAATCCAGGTGCTTTATCTTACAGAAGAGTAGGCACTAAACAAAGTTATGCTTTGGTTGAAATCACGGATGATTTTATCCATGTAAAAATACTTAATTTAAATGGAGAAACAATAAAAGAACTAAGAAAGAAAAGGGTATATGGATTTAAAAGTTAGGTTCACAGAAATTAAAAATAGACCATTAAATGAAGACACAATTAATTCTCTAAAAACAACTCTATCTCTAGCTAAATCAGTTCAAGATAGAGTTTTAAGTATGGAAATATTACTCTATTTGTCTGATACCCTAAAAAAACTAAAACAATTTGATGATTCAACCAATCTTTTAGAACAAGAAATCAATTCAACTTTCTTTAATCAAAAGCAAGAACGATTAAAACTTACAGATGACTTAGTTAGAACCTTATTATTAACGGAAGACTTTGTTAAACTTAAATCTGTTTTAAACAATAGAAATCGTTTTATTACGAGTGAACATCAAGCAGTCATGCAAAAGTTTTATCTTGCTGTTGCTTATGAAGGCTTAAAAGACTATAAAAAAGCGATAGAATATTTACAAAACATTAAGGATAACATCTCTAACGCTAACTTAGTAAATAAATACTTAAAACTATCCATGCTTTATTTAAAAACCAAAAACTTAAAACAAGCCAAAGAAGCTTATTCATTAGCTAAGACATTTGATCCACAAAAAACAAACCCCATCTTTACTCTTTGTGAATCAGATATTCAATTCTACCAAAAAGACTATCAAGGAGCGTTAGCTACATATGAAGCTTACTTCGTCTTAACTCAAAACAAACATCGATACTTAGATCGATATATTTTAATTAATATTGAGTTGAATCATTTAGATGAAGCTTTTCGTTTTTATAAAGAATACTTAGAAAAGATGAACACTGTCGTTTCTAAAAACTACCGATTACTTTTCTATGAAGCTGCTTTAAAGTTAAATAAAATTTTAAGAAATCAAGATGAAATTGATTTACTGACAATCTTAATTGATGACTTAAAGCCATCAAAACCATTATTAAATCAATTTGATAACGTTTATCAATTATTAACCCATTCTTTACAGAATGTTCAACACAATGAACTTAGAGATATTTTATTAGATTCGTTTAGAACCCTATCTAAATCTTATCCTTTTCAAAAAATCATCTATATCAATCAATCAAATAATGATCTATTGCTCTATCATTTTTCAAAAGATTTACTACTAGAAAAAACCTTAAAAGACGCTGATCTAAAAGACACTGTGATTGAATCATTTATAAACCAAAAAATCTCTCATAAACTTTTAGGTCAAACAGGGTTCATTCACTATACCAAAGGTCTATATAAAGATCATTTAACTAAATATGTCTTTATCAATGGAATTCAAAGAGAAGACACCTATGATTATTTTGTTGTTTATTCTAAAGACTTAGATGACTTTGATTTTCAACAGAAGCTTATTTTAATTACTCATGAACTTCTAAAGAAACAAATTCATGACTTTGATACATATACTGTAAAGCTATCAAACTATAAAAACTACAAAACACTATTAGAACATAGTGATTTTGGTCTGATAAAAATTGAAAACAATATCATTCACATCCAAAATCAATACACGAAAAACTTACTTCAAACATCACAAGATTATTTAAAATATGAAGACTTTCAAAACAATTTAGAAGACCCATTATTTATCGATGAATTACTCTCACATAAAACCGTAGAAGTCAAATACATGAATAGATTTCTTAAACTATATATTCACGCAGATCATCTTGACATATATATTGTCTTGCAAGAAGTTAAAGATACCTATAAATCAAATCATTTAAATCATCTAACAAATTTACCAAATGAATATCAGATGGTAAAAGATTATGCACATGTTGATCCAATCACTGTTATATCCTGTGAATTAAGAAACTACGCTGATTACTTTAAAGATTATTCATCCACTGGATATCTAGAAGAAATCAATCATTTAAACGAATTGATTCAATCAAGTGCTAAACAGCATTTGCTTGGGTTATATTTCACTGGTTACAACAACCTATACATGGTCTTAAAAACGATTGATAAGCGTGTTATCAAGCGAATTACTGATGATTTAATAAAACATACACAACCCTTTGATTTAAGGTTAGCAAGCATTAAAGTCAATCATACTTTATCTAAAGAACATTTAATCAAACTTGAATATCTTATCAGTTTAACAACAGAAGAAAATGTATTCATTTCAGATAATAAAAACTTTAGGTATAATCAAGAATTATCAAAAACAGTTTTAACGAATGTGAACACCTATATTCAAAGAAAACAACTCCCGTTAAACTATTTATCAATCGGAGACTGGCAAAACAAGAAGATAAACATAATAGAAATCACCCCATCTAAGAAAAGTGGGTTATTAAAACAATCATCACTAAAGAAAATTCTAAGGTCAAATCACTTGTCAAAACAATTTGACAAAGTATTGGTTCAATCTTTTGTAAAAGATATCCAAGATTTGGACTTATCCTATCAATTCCTTCTTCCAATAAGTTATCAAACAATTGAAGATATAACAGAATTAAAAACGGTGATTAAGCTAATCACAAGCACTTTAGTCTCAAACCAAAATATTGTATTAAAGATTGATTTAGATGAACATATCAATATTGATCAATTTTCTAAAGGGATAGACTTATTAAAAACTAGAGGAATTAACATAGCTTACGCTCAAATTGTTCATCACTTAAACATTAAATATTTAGGCCTATTCAAATATCCAAAATACATCTATTATGAGATTGAAGATCTAGACAATGCAAATTTAGAACGATTAGTAAAAGTTTTAGATGATTACAACATCATCAAAATCTTAAATCATTCAGAAAAAACCATCACTAAAACACAGCTCATCCAATACGATATCACATATATTAGAGGAGCAAGCTTTCCTGAATACGAACGTTTAGAACAATTAAATAACCATTTAAACACATAAATTCATACCAAACGATATATTTAAAAGATAAGTGTGCTATAATTTAATAAAATAAAGAAACACTATACTCATTATAAGGAGCACATAATGATTCATTTTGTTTGTTTAATAATATTAAATAAAGAGTAGAATAACTATTTAAAGAATAGTTTTTTCTGCTCTGTTTTTTTGAGAGGAGAAAAATATGGAGAATCAAGCACAAAATGATATAGTACATGTAGAAAAAAAGAAGCAATATATTTGCAAAAGTTTAATGAAGGAGCAATTAGTTAAAAATTTGTACAAAATTAAAGCGTATGAAAAATTGCTTAATTTTGGTTTAGAAGAAGGCAATCATATACTATATGATGGACCTAATGTTGTAGAACTGGATTTGAAAACACCTTGTATTGTCTTTTCTAATATGCATACTGGGTATCGATTGGATATAAAAAGTGTTCCAATCAAACTCTTTGATTACAAATATAAAATACGTTTAGAAATAGACATCATCGGATACCTTCAAATAGACATTGTTGACTTTATGAAATTTGTGAATGAAGTGATTAAAAAAAGACTTAATAAAAATGTCATTCTAGATTTAGAACCTAGTAAATACAATTCATTCTTATTAGAAAGATGTGAGCCTATAATCAAAAGAGCATACTTAGATGTGATTAGAGAAGAAGAAATTTCAGTATTAGAAAGCATTAAAAACTTTAGTAAGTTAAATGTCTTTATTTCAAAGGACATCAATGCTTATTTTAAGGATTTTGGCTTAGAAGTTCACTTTGTAACTGAAAACATTATCGTTCATCAAACAGATGAACTCAAACAATTAAATGCTTACATGATTGAGGCGAACAGAATGAAGAAATTAAAATATAATTATCCAGAAGAACATAATCTAGAATTAATTGAACAAGCAATTAAAGGAGAGGTGAAATAGCATGTTTTTAATCACACAAACTGAGATTATTCTTTATGCAATCATAGCGATACTTGTTATAGCTCTCTCTATTGTAATCGGGGTTTGGATAGCTAAAAGACGACAACCTAAAATAACTGAGCCACCAATTAATTATGAAGATTTCTTTAGTAGAATAAAGAAAAATGGTCCTGATTATACGAAAAGAGCACTGTTAGATAAAGATAAAGATTATAACTCAGTATTAATTTTTTATGAAAATAAACTTATAGATACAATAATAGGGGATGAAGATTTTATCGCATCTAAATACACCTGTGATCAATTAGACAATCATCCTAAATGTGACAAACTCGTATTCTATTCACATAGAAATCATCTCAAAAATTTTGAATTTGCTCTAAATGAAGCAATTTATAGAATGGTTTTTGATCCTGAATATAAAATTCCTTTAGACATTTATACAAAAGGTCGCATTAAACTTGAAATTGTTGAGTATAATAAATTCTTCTATCACATCGTAAAATTTAGAGATAGATACGAATTTGAAACATTTAAAGACCTTAAATTTACAGAAATCAATACATATTTAGTGAACGTATTAGCCGAATGTCTATCTAATCGAAATCATTCAGTTATAGAAGCCAACTATTATTTAAAAGAAATAGAAGAAGCAGTCAGAATAAAAGTCAATCAATTCCTTGAATCTATGGGGCTTTTAATAAAAGAGTTCTTACTTTTTGAAATTGAAGTTAAAGAAAGTGACAATCAAAAAGAAATCAATAACATGCTCCTAAGCTATCAAAAATTTAATTTACCAGAGTACTCTTATCAAATAGAAAAGAAAATTGACTTTTATAATAAAAAAGTTGAATCTTTTGATGAAGAAATAGAGCTTGAAACTATTGAAGAGTAAAAGACTTAATCAATGCGTTAATATCAAACATATATAAGCAGAGAATATCTCTGCTTTTTTTGTTTGATTGAGAGTTAATTTTCTTTATAAATAAACATAATTATGATAAAATATTATAGAAATGAGAGTTAAGGTGAATTTTATGAGAAGAACAGAATTTAGAGAAAAAGTAGTTATATATTTATACGTGAGTTCAATGGGCGGTGAATATACACTTAAAGACGATGAAAAAGAAGTCATGGAAAGATATGAATCAATCTTAATAAATATTGATGATATCGATGAAGTTATTTCTAATAACCTAACAAGATATACAATCGATCGATTAAATTACGTTGATCTTGCGATTATTAGAAATGCAGTCTATGAAATGGCTTATACAAAACTACCACCAGAAATTTCAATTAATGAAGCCATTATACTTACAAAGAAATTCTCTAATTTAGATGATGATTCAGCAAAGCGTTTTAATAACAAACTATTAGACAATATAAGAAAATCATTAAATAAATAGTGGAACGTAAATATTTAACTGTAAGTGCTGTAAATCGCTATCTAAAGTACAAATTTGATAACGATGTAAACTTACAAAGCATCTTATTAAAAGCTGAAATATCTAATTTTAAGCGTCATTCAAGAGGACACCTGTATTTAACTCTTAAAGATGAAACATCAGAAATTAGTGCTGTGATGTTTCAAGGGAACACACGATCTTTAACCTTTGATCCTAAAGACGGAGACAAAGTCATTATTGAAGGTCACATAAGTATCTATGAGCCAAGAGGAAGCTATCAAGTCTATATTAAGAAAATGGACATTGATGGGATTGGTGATTTATACTTAGCTTATGAAAAACTAAAAAAAGAACTAGAAGAAAAAGGTTATTTTTCTTCAGACCATAAACAATCTTTACCAAGATACCCAAAAACTGTCGGTGTCATCACATCACCAACAGGAGCCGCTGTTAGAGATATTATGAATGTTATTTCATTAAGATATCCCTTAGCTAAGATTATTGTCTATCCTGCATTAGTTCAAGGGGTTAACGCAAAGGACTCTATTGAAGATCAAATCAAACAAGCGAATAAGGATCAATTCGTTGATGTCTTAATTGTTGGACGTGGTGGGGGATCTATTGAAGATTTATGGGCGTTTAACGAATTAAATGTAGCGATGGCTATCTATAATTCTAAAATTCCAATTATCTCTGCAGTAGGGCATGAAACAGATTTTACGATTGCTGATTTTGTGTCTGATTTAAGAGCTTCAACACCAAGTCACGCTGCAGAAATCTGTGTTCCTTCTAAACAAGATATTTTAGAGAATATATCAAACAGCGTTGAAAGATTTAATATATCATTAAATAATATATATTTAGATAAACAGACAAGATTCAAAAAAATAATCAGTTCAAATGTTTTAGTCAACCCTGAAAAACTGACTGAAAATACATTGTTAAAGCTGAGTTATTTAGAAGATAAACTCAATGCATATAAACCAGATGTACAGATTAAAACGTTTAACGATACAATCAATAACTACATCATAAGAATGAATCAATTAGTTGTCAATCAATTAGATAAACAAAACACACATATTCTAAATATCTATCAACGACTTGATAACAAATCAAATACATTACTTTATAAAAAACAAAATGATTTTGTAAATCTAACCAATAAATTAGACCTTGTCAATCCTTTGTCAATTATGAAAAAAGGATATACAGTATCAAAACAAGACACCCATATAAAAAAATCAGTCAAAGAATTAGACTTAAATAAAGACCTCATTGTTGATTTTTATGATGGGTCTGTCATCACAAAAATAAAAGAGGTGAAATAATGAGTAATCTAAGCTTTGAAGAAAAAATGGATCAATTAGAAAAATTAGTAAAAGAATTAGAAACTGGTGATTTATCGTTGGATAAATCAGTTAAGTTATACCAAGAAGGGATAAACTTAGCAAAAGAATGTCACCAAGAACTATCAGAAGCATCTAAATCAATTGTTAGTTTAAGAGAAGAATCAGGATTAAAAGACTTTACTAAGTAGCTAGGAGACATATGAATTTATTAGATATAAAAGATCCAACGTTTTTAAAAGAACTGAATTTTAAAGAACTTAACGAATTATCAGAAGAAATTCGTTCTTTTTTAGTAGAAAAAATTTCTAAAACTGGTGGCCATTTATCTAGTAACTTAGGGATTGTTGAATTAACCATTGCCATGCATTATGTGTTTAATTCTCCAAATGATAAGTTTATCTTTGATGTGGGTCATCAAAGTTATGTTCATAAAATCTTAACTGGACGAGCAAATCAATTTGATACACTGAGACAATACAAAGGTATGAGTGGATACCAAAAAAGAAAAGAATCTCCTCATGACCCTTGGGAAGCTGGCCATTCATCAACCGCAATCGCTGCATTAGCTGGTTTCTGTTTGGCAAGTAAAATCAATCAATCACAACATAAATGTATAGCAGTTGTTGGGGATGGATCTTTAAATTCAGGTCTATCATTTGAAGCATTAAACTATTTAGGACATGATTCTGGGACAGCCCCAATTATTATCCTAAACGATAATGAGATGTCCATCTCAAAGAATGTTGGGACATTGTCAAAAATGCTTATGAGTTTGAGAGCGAGTAATATGTATGTTAAAACTGCCGCATCTAAAAGAAGATTTCCTAAATGGATTTATTCCTTAAAAGTTAGAACAGGTAAGTTCTTAAAAGGATTAGCAGGAGCTAATTCTTTATTTGATGATTTAGGATTTTCATACTATGGTCCTATCGATGGACATGATATAAAAACATTAGTAAAATTTTTAATCTTAGCGAGAAGAAGAAATAAACCTATCGTCTTACATGTCGTGACTAAAAAAGGAAAAGGATATCTTCCAGCAGAAACTGATACAATAGGTAAATGGCATGGCGTTCCTAAATTTGATATAGAAAAAGGTGAATTCCTAAAGAAAAATAAAGAAAGCCATCAAAGTTGGAGTAGTATTTTTAGTGAGATTATTGAAGGTTATGCAAAAGATGATGATGCATTTAGAGTTGTGATGCCTGCGATGACTTACGGATCAAGCTTTGTTGATTTCGAAAAGAAATATCCAGATAAATACATTGATGTTGGAATTTGTGAATCATTCGCTCTTGTGTATTCTACAGCCCTAGCATTAAACGATGTTCATGTCTATATTCCAATTTACTCATCATTTTTACAACGTGCGTATGATCAAGTTTTACACGATCTAGCAAGACAACATGCTAAAGTTGTCATTGGTATCGATCATGCAGGGATTGTAGGAGCGGATGGTGAAACCCACCAAGGCATCTATGATTTGGCTTATTTAGGCCATATTCCAAATATAGAAATTGTTCAACCTTCGACTGTTATCGAGGCTAAAAGACTATTAGATTATGCATTTAATGGTTCAAAAAATTCAGTAGGTGTTCGCTATTCAAAAGGATCCATAGATAAAACAACTGGACAAAATCTATCTAAAATTACACGTCCTATATGGTTAGAATACTCTAACCAAGCCAATAAAAACATCATTGCATATGGAGATACATTTACTAAATTAAAATCCTATATAGATGACCATCATTTAAACATTAACATCTATAATGCGCTATTTATAAAACCTATGGATTTGACTATGTTAGACAAGATACTAGAAAGTCATCATTTAACTTACGTTGTTGAAGATGTAATTAAGACAGGTGGCCTTGGATCTAGAATCTTAGAATATGCATCAGAACATAATAAAGACGCCAATACCATTAAAATTATAGGCTATCCTAATGAATTTATTGAGCATGGGGATGTTTTAAGTATTGAAAAACAATACGAGCTAGATACAGAATCAATCATTAAAAAAGTACTTAAATAAGAGGTGATTATATGCTTAAGCATTTACACATTCAAAATTATGCAATTATAGATAATTTAGACCTAGACTTCTATGAAGGAATGACAGTTTTAACCGGAGAAACTGGAGCTGGTAAATCGATCATCGTCGATGCGATTAGCTTATTATTAGGTGACAGAGCTTCTAAAGAAATGATTTCATCTAAAAGTCAAACAGCCACAGTTACTGGTGTGTTTACTTTAGAAGAAGATAATCTTAAAAAAGTCTTAAAATTCAATAATATAGATTATGATGATGACATTGTTATTACAAGAACCATCTCTAAAGATAAAGGTAATATGGTTAAGATAAACAATCAAATATCATCCATAAAAGTCTTAAAAGAATTAGCGATGAATCTAGCAGATATTCATTCTCAATTTGACACAAATAGACTGATCAATCCAGAAAACTATTTGTCATTAGTCGATAATTATCGCAAAGACAAAATAGCGAAATACATAGACTCATACTTAAATGCTTTGAATGCTTATCAAAACAGTTTAAAAGCATACAAAAAACTTTTTAAAGAAAAAGAAGATACTTTAAAACAATTAGATTTATATAGTTTTCAATTAAATGAGTTAACTAATTTAGATTTACAGGTTAATGAAGAAGAAACGCTAACTGAACAAATTAATCTCTTAGAAAATATGGATAAGATAAACTCTGTCTTAGAAAAATTTAACGCAACGGTTGAGGAAAGAGAAATCACAGATCTTATTTACGACCTTAAAGATGACATTGATTCCATCTCTTCAACGAGTCAAGAATTTAAAGTTCTAAGTGAAAGACTGAATGATGTCTATTATGAATTTGATGATATCCATAAAACACTTCAAGATAAACATAGTAACCTAGATTATAATCAAATGGATTATGAGAATATGATCCAAAGATTAAATGATATAGACAAGTTCAAAAGAAAATATCAAAAATCAGTTGAAGAACTTATTGACTATAAAACATTCCTAGAAGAAAATGTCAATAAAGTAGAGAACTTTGATGATTTATTAAAAGATCTTCACAACGATTTATATGCTAAATACGAGGTTTTATTAGCTGAAGCACATAAACTTAGCTCATTTAGAAAAGATGTCTCAAAACGCATTACAAAAGAGATTATCGAAACATTAAAAGATCTCGTTATTAAACATGCTGATTTTGAGATTGTATTTAATACATCTATTCCAAATGATGAATTTGATCAAGCTTGTTTTACACAAGATGGAATTGATTCAATAGACTTCTATATTTCAACGAATAAAGGTGAACCAAAAAAACCATTATCAAAAACGGCATCGGGTGGTGAAATGAGTCGCGTGATGTTAGCATTTAAATCGATATTCGTTAGAAGCAATCAAATATCAACCATTATCTTTGATGAAATAGATACAGGTATTTCTGGATACGTTGCAAAACAAATCGCAAATAAGATTAAAGAAATTAGTGAAGTATGTCAAGTGGTCTCTATCACACATATTCCACAGGTTGTTGCGACAGGTTTGCATCATATCTCTGTTAAGAAACACATTGTTCATGATGAAACGAAAACAACTGTATCCTACTTGGATTATGACCAAAGAGTAGAAGAAATCGCTAAAATGATTTCTGCAAATGAAGTCACAGAAGCGAGCTTAAATAGTGCAAAAGAACTCTTAATATCAGAGTAAAAGCTATCATATAAAAAAGGCAATCCGTGTTGGATTGCCTTTGTCACTTATAAAGCAAAGAAAAAAAGCACATTGTGCTTTGCTTTTCTTAAGATTACAATACGTCAATCATTCCGATGATCGCTGCAATTAACATTGCCGCAAACATACCAATCGCTAATACTAATATAACGATTCTACCAGCTTTTGATTTAGTAGGGTTAATTGCACGTATTTCTCTTTTTTCTTCAACTTTAACTACTTTTCTTTTTTTACTACTTGGCATACTTTCACTCCTAAATCTCTTTACTCTCAATATATTATATCTTATTTATCTCTAAAAATAAAGAAAAAAAATAAGTTTAATAATTCTTTAAATAATCGATCACTGCTTTCGTTAAATAACTAGGAGTTGACGCACCACTAGACACAGAAACAGTTTCTATATTTTTTAAATCTAAATCATTAATATCATCCACCGATTGGATTAATTTTGTTGGTGTTTTTGTAATTGTTTCACTGATAAATACTAAGTTCTTTGTATTATTACTTCTTGTATCTCCAACAACATAACAAAGGTCTACATCTTTGTTTTGATCAATAATCGCAGATTGTCTCAAACGGGTTGCATTACAGATTTCTTCAGATAAGACACTTTGCGGATACATGTCAATTATTTTATCGATGATTGGTTTGATTTCAGTCATAGAGTACGTTGTTTGATTGGTAATGAAAATTGGTCTTTCTATATGATTGGGAATTGTATGTATGTTTTCTATTAATGAGATGTGCTCAGTTAATGATAAAGCAGCTAAGGCTTCTGGATGATTTTTCTTTCCTATATAGAATGTGTGATACTCTTGCTTAGAATAGTTTTTGATTAAATTAAAAGTTACAAGAACATCTTCACATGTGGCATCAATCACATCAACATTTTTGGATTCTAAAATCGTTTTTACGGATTCATCGGTTCCATGAGCACTTAAAATAACGGTTCCTTGATGAACTGTTTTTGCAAGGTCTATTCTAGAGGTTTTAGAATCATCTAAAGTTATAACACCTAAACCAGTTAATTCGTCAACAACGTATTTATTATGGACAATATATCCTAAGACATAAATAGGTCTTTTAGTCTTTGGATTATTGACAGCATTTTTAACAGCTTTTATGGCTTTTGTGACTCCTTTACAAAATCCTCTAGGAGTTATAGAAATAACTTTCATATTACGACACCCTTTACATTTACTTTTAACCGTATCTATTATATAATAGATATGAAATTTTCACAAAGGGATTTGATTATGAATAAATTTAAAAAAACTTATATTAACGATGCTTTAAACGAGTTAAAGTTTAAAGACCTAACAAAAGTACAAGCAGAGGTATTGCCTGTCTTGCAAAGTCATAGAGATGTAATCTGTGAGGCAAACACAGGAAGTGGTAAAACCCACACGTTCTTAATACCTATATTTGAAGATCTAGAAGAAACTCAACAGATTGTTCAAGCTGTTATTTTAGCACCTACAAGAGAATTAGCGAAACAAATTTATGACTTCGCTACTCAAATTGCAAATCATTGTGACCGAAGTATTACAATTGATCTTTATGTTGGAGGACAGGATCGAAACGCTGTCCTAAAGAAACTTGTGTCTAGAACGCCTCAAATCGTCATAGGAACTCCTGGACGATTGATTGACTTAGTCGTAAAAGAAAATATCTTAAAAGTCTATACAGCTAAATATTTCGTTATTGATGAAGCTGATATGGCATTAGATAAAAACTTTATCGAAGAAATGGCTTCTATTCTAGACATTTTAAACCAAGCAGCTGTTAAAGCTGTCTTTTCAGCGACAATACCTGAATATTTAACACCGTTCTTAAGAAAGTATCTGACGGACCCAAAACATTTTGATATTCATCCTGAAGAAATTAGTAGTTTAAATATCAAACACTTGTTTATAAAAACCAGAGAACAAAATCGTTTTAATACCTTAAAGAAACTGATTGATGTGACGAATCCTTATTTAGCGATTATCTTTTGTAACACAAAAGAAAGCTCAGAAGTCGTCTATGAATGGATGAAAGAAAGAACTAAAGAAGTTACCTTAATTCATGGGGGACTAGACTATCGTAAAAGAAAACAACTTATGAAAAGAATTAACAAACTAGAATTCCAATACGTTGTTGCAACTGATATCATTGCTAGAGGAATTGATATTGAGGGAACAAGTCATATTATTAACTACGAACTTCCTAGAAATATTGAATTCTATATTCATAGAACCGGACGAACAGGTAGAGTCGATTACGATGGTGTTGCAATTTCTTTATATGAGTTTAATGATAACTCATACATCGATCGATTAGAATCTAAAGGAATTAAATCAAAATACATTGAAATAGCTAATGGAGAAATAAAAGACGCTGTCATAAGAAATCAACGTCAAAAAAGAGAACGTAAAGACAACGACTTAGATAGAGCAGCTAAAGCTAAAATTCGTAAGCCTAAAAAAGTTAAACCTGGATACAAAAAGAAAAACAAACAAAGATTAGAACTTGAAAAGAAAAAACTTGCGAAGAAAAGAGGTCGATGATGCCTTTAAACGTTGTATTATATCAACCCGAAATACCTGGTAATACAGGAAACATTATGAGAACATGTGCTGGAACAAACACCATGTTACACCTCATTAAACCCATGGGGTTTAAATTAGATCCAAAATATATTAAAAGAGCAGCAGTTAACTATTTAGAGAACGTTAACTATAAAGTCTACGAAAACTACGATGAATTTATATCTCAAAATAGCGGTAGATTTGTTTACTTAACACGATATGGAAAGAAATCTCCTAAAGATTTTGATTTATCTAATCAAGATGAAAATCTATATCTAATGTTTGGAAAAGAATCCACTGGTATTCCTAAAGACATCTTAAGGGGTCATTTAGATGACTGTATGAGATTACCTACGAACGATAATGTAAGAAGCTTAAATTTATCAAACTGTGTCGCTATAATGGTTTATGAAGCATTGGGCCAACAAGACTATCCAAATCTTTCTAAAACGGAACCAGAGACCTTAAAAGGTCCTGATTGGTTATTGGAGGATTAATATGGTTAAAGGTGATAAAGTTATTTTACATAGTTATAAACATGATGAATCATTACATCGAGTATGGAAAACAGAAATTGTCTTAGACGAGACAGAAGAAGTGATCGTTGTCGCAAATAAGAAAACACGTGTCGTTGAAAGCAATGGTCGCTTTTGGTATACAAAAGAACCATCTGTATCTTTCTTTTTTAAAAACCACTGGTTTAATGTTATTGGTATCATAAAAAACCAAGACGTGAGTTTTTATTGTAATCTAAGCAGTCCTATTCTATATGATGATGAAGCCATGAAATACATTGATTATGATTTAGATATCAAAGTCGAAAAAGATGGAACATATAAAATATTAGATATGAATGAATATAAAAGAAATTCTTCAAGAATGAACTATCCTGCAGAATTACAAAAAATCATTCTATTAGAAATGAATCAATTAAAACAAAGAATTGAAAACAAAGAATATCCATTCACAAAAAAAGCAGTATTGGGATGGTATAAATATTTTAAAGACTTAGAAGGAGAGTTATAATGTTAAGAGATGAAAGAATTACTCGATTAGCTAAAACATTAGTTAATCACTCAGTCAATGCTCAACCAGGAGAAAATATCGTTATTAATGCTTCTGTTAAAGCTAAACCTTTAGTATTAGCTTTATTTGAAGAACTAAGAAACGTAGGGGCTAACCCATTCATTAAGATTACAGATGAAGACTACACAAGACAAATGTATATGTCAGCGACTGAAAAACAATTAGAAACTAGAATTAAATGGTTAAAATATCAATTAGAAGATATTGATGGGTTTATTTCAATTATTTCTAATGAATCAGATTACACAAATTCAGATGTATCTGAACAAGTATTAGCTTATAGAAAAGCCATGCAACCTCTTCAAAAAACAAGATTAGCTAAAAAATGGGTTTTATTAAACTATCCAACTGAAGGTGCAGCCCATAAAGCAAAAATGAGCTACTCAAAATACGTTGATTACATGTTAGATGTTATGAATGTAGATTATGTTAAAATGGGCGAAGATTTTAAAGCATTAAAAGCATTAATGGAAAAAACAGACAAAGTAAGAATCGTTGCTAAAGATACTGATTTATCATTCTCAATCAAAGGTATTAATGTTGTTCCATGTTATGGTCAAAACAACATTCCTGATGGAGAATGTTATACAGCACCTGTCAAAGATTCAGTCAATGGAACAATCACTTATAACACACCATCTCCATATAGAGGGATTGTATTTGAAAAAGTATCCTTAACATTTAAAGATGGTAAAATCGTTCAATGTTCAGCTGCGAATGACAATGACATGTTAGAAGACATCTTTAATACAGATGAAGGTGCTAGATACGTTGGTGAATTTGCAATTGGTGTAAATCCAAAAATCACAGAGCCAATGACAGATACTTTATATGACGAAAAAATTGCAGGATCAATTCATTTCACACCTGGTATGTCATATGATGCAGCTCCAAATGGTAATGATTCAGCGATTCACTGGGATTTAGTGTTAATTCAAACACCTGAATACGGTGGAGGAGAAATCTATTTTGATGATGTCTTAATTAGAAAAGATGGACTGTTTGTTATTGATGAATTAAAACCATTAAATCACAAATAATTTAATATTGAATTTAAAGCGATTAATTTTTGAAATTAATCGCTTTTTATGGTATAATTTATTGGATAAGGATGTGATGATATGGAACTCATTTATAAGGCTAAGAAGCCTGAAACAATTCTAAGATTTATGCAAGAAGAAAACATCCCATCAAAAATCTTAGAAGTAGTTGATGATAAACTACAAATATATGTCGGTGGGCAATTAAAATCAAGAAAAGATACCATAAAAAAAGGAGATAAAATAACTTTTGTAATTAAACCTGAAGTTAGAGATAAAAGAATTATTTCCGAAAATAAATCATTAGATATTATTTATGAAGATCCTTATTTGTTGATATTAAATAAACCAAAAAATTTAAGAATGATGATATCAAAAAACGATCCTAAAAACAGTTTAGCAAATCGTATTAATTATCATTATGAAAAGAACGAAATATTTTCTAAAATTCACTATGTAACTAGATTAGATAGAGAAGCAAGTGGATGTGTTGTTGTTGCAAAACATAAATTCATCAGTTATTTATTAAAAGATCAAATTAAATATCATTTAAAAGCAATTTTAGATGGTGTGATTGATTTAAAAGAAGGAACGATACCTCTACCAATAAAGAAGGGTGATGGATCTATAAAAAGAGAAATTGCTGAAGGTGGAGATGAATGTTTCACTCAATTTAAAGTCATAGAAGATTTTAATAAAAATTCACTCGTTGACGTATGGTTAGAAAGAAAACTACCACATCAAGTTAGAGTCCATTTTGCTTATTTCTTCACACCAGTTGTAGGGGATAAAGTTTATGGAAACGAAGAGACAACACATGACTTAATGCTCTATAATTACAAAGTTGATTTCACACATCCTATTACAGATGAAACGATTCAATTTGTTTTAGATGAACCAACACACTTTAAAGACTACTTAAACACACTATAAACAAGCAAAAAAGGCTGTCAAACAGCCTTTTTCTTTTTCTCTTCTTAAATTGGTTATTGTACAGCGTTTAAGATTTGGTCCATAACATCTGGGAAGAAACTAGTTACAACAACAAATGCAAGAATGATAAAATAAACGAAAGATAAAACTTTCTTTCCTGCAAATAATTCTAAACCAGCTAATCCTGCTAATACAAATACTGCATAAACTTGAATCATTTGTAAAATGTTCATAATTTCTGTTGTTACAAAATCAAACCCGATAATACCATGTAAAGCAATAAATGCAAACGTTAAAATTGTAACTAAACCTGCCAATTGACCTAAACCACTATAAAATTTCTTCATTAATTATTTCCTCCTCTATTTTATATAATTAATTAATAGTTTTAATGTGTTTAAAATAGCTAATGTATGCGTTCTTTCCATTCCATGACTGGCATGGACCCCAGGTCCTATCAAAGCTCCCTTGAAGTCGTTTCCACCTGCTCTAGCTGCGGAAACATCTGACCCATAATATGGATATATATCTGTTGCATAATCAATCTTATCTTTTTTTGAGATACTAACTAACTTAGAAATAATATCATAGTCATAAGGACCACTTGAATCCTTACAACAAATAGATACTTGAGATTCAGTACAGCTCAAGTCATCCCCAATACATCCCATATCAACCGCGATTAATTCATCGACTTCAGGAATATAAGAGGCTCCATGTCCGACTTCCTCATAAGTACTGATAATGATTTTTAATGTTTGTTTCGGTTGAATACTTTCTTCTTTTAAATAATATAATAATCCAAATAATATAGAGACTGAGATTTTATCATCTAAGAATCTACTCTTAATAAAACCAGATTCCGTCACGACTGTTTTTGGATCGAAGAAGATGAAATCCCCTGGTTCAATCCCTAGTTTTAATGTATCATCCTTGGTTTTAACTAATTCATCTAATCGAACAACCATTGTTTCAGGATTTCTAGCTTTAGTACTAGCATCCTTAAATACATGACTTGCTGGACTCGTTGATAAGAAAGTCCCTGTATAGGTTTTATTGTTTCTCGTTCTAACAAAACAATACTCTCCATCTAATGTTGGCCAAATTGGTCCACCTAGTGTTGTGAATTTTAAATTTCCACTTGAGTCAATACTTCTAACCATAGCACCTAAAGTATCTACATGTCCTGAAAGACCTAATACTTCATCAGTTTGACCGTTAACAGTAATGATTAAATTACCTTTTTTTGTTTTCTCTGTTTTGTATCCTAAATCTATAGCAACTTGATTCACATACTCAATAACTTCCTTTGTATAACCACTTGGACTTGGTATGTTTAAGATCTTCTTTGCGAAATCTAAGATATATTCTGTATATTTGTTCAATTTCATCACCTAGAACAATTATATCACATAATATTCATATACAAAATCAGTTCTAGTTTTTAATATGTAAAAATTATGTTAAAATATATATAGAAAGGTGTGATTTATGTGGTAATCGTATTCGGTGGAGCATTTAACCCACCCACAATAGCGCATCGTGAGATATACTATCATATTCAAAAACACATTGATTTTGACCAATTTATCTATTTACCTGTCTCCAATGTATATACGAAATCATCCTTGATTTCTAATGTACATCGATTAAACATGGTTAAACTTATGACAGAGGACATGGATAAAGCAACTGTATCAGATATAGAACTTAACGATTCAAAATTCTTAGGGACTTATCAAACCCTTATGAGAATCCAAGACGTCTATCAAACAGATGTTGCTTTTGTCTTAGGGGCCGATAACCTAAGTAATATTCATAGATGGATTAGTTTTGAGAGTTTAATCAGCGAATTTAAATTTATCATCATAAATAGAAATAACATCGATATCAAAAGTATATTAAATAATGATGAAATGCTTGCAAAATATAAAGAAAACTTTATAATATTACCTGGATTTGATATGCACATTTCATCAACCATATTTAGAGAAACATTTGAACCAAGCTATGTACCTGACAAGGTATATGAGTATATTATGATACATAATCTATATTAAGAGGTAAAACGAATGAATAACGGTTTCTTAAAGATTTCCCTTATGAGTCCTAAACTAGAAGTAGGAAATCCAGATTTTAACATCCAAGAAATGATCACTTTATTAAAAGAAAATCGAAGTCAAGTAGCTGTATTTCCAGAACTTGGAATTACAGGGTATTCGTGTGGAGATTTATTCTTTCAAAAAGGGATTTTTGATGATACATTAAACAGTTTAGATCATCTGTTAAAACATAATCCTTATCAAGGGGTTATCATCTTAGGGGCACCTTTAGAGATTGAAGCTATGGTATTAAACTGTGCGATTGTCATACAAAAAAATAAAATTTTAGGAGTTGTTCCAAAATTTTATTTACCAAATACAAAAGAGTATTATGAAAAGCGTTGGTTTAAATCAGGATTTGATGTCGTAGAACATATCAAAGAAGTTACGCTTTTAAATCAAAAAGTTCCTTTTGGAAACTTAATATTTGAACATAATGATATCCTCTTTGGTATTGAAATCTGTGAAGATATGTGGGCAACCATAACTCCTGGTAATTTACTAAGTGTTAATGGTGCAAATATCATCTTTAACATCTCAGCTTCTAATGAAACATTAGGTAAAGATGCCATCAGAAGAAACGCTGTATTAGAACATTCTAGAAAAAACTGTGGCGTTTATGTTTATTGCTCTGCAGGCGCTTCAGAATCAACTTCAGAAACAGTTTTTTCTGGACATAACATTGTAGGACAAAACGCACGTTTAATCTCTGAAACCAATAAATTCAGCTTAGAATCTGAAACATTATATGTAGATTTGGATATAGAAAGGCTAAAACATGATAGAAGAAACAACTCAAGTTTTAGAGATTCTATACTTAAATATAAACATTCATATCAAAAAGTCGAGTTTGAGCTAATCAAACTGGACATTTTTGATTTTGAGGAAGCATTTGATAAACTTCCGTATGTCCCTAAACATGATGTGTATGAAACTTTTCAAGAAATCGCCTCTATTCAAGAGTTTGGTCTTGCTAAGCGTATCAATCATATCGGTATAAAAAACATTGTTGTAGGAATATCTGGTGGCTTAGATTCAAGTTTAGCTTTATTAGTTGCTTGTCGCGCTTACGATTACTTAGGGATTGATAGAAAACATATCTTAGCTTATACAATGCCTGCACTACATACAAGTGATCGAACAAAAAACAATGCAATCAAACTCATGAAGCTTTTAGGTGTCACGCATCAATCAATTGATTTAAAAGAACATGTCATTGATCATTTAAAACTCTTGAATCATGACACAGTCACTCAAGACATTACTTATGAAAACACACAAGCAAGAGCAAGAACAATGGTCTTAATGAATCTAGCAAATATGCATCAAGGGATTGTATTAGGAACTGGAGATCTATCAGAAATAGCACTTGGTTGGTCAACATATAATGGGGATCAAATGTCGATGTATAATGTTAATGGTGGTGTTCCAAAAACCGTTGTAAGGTTTATGATTAAAGCCTATGCAGATAATGTGTTTGAATCATCAGTTAAAACATGTTTGTATGATATTTTAGATACACCAATTACCCCAGAATTAGCGAATAACCAGGAAACTGAGAATTTAATTGGTAAATATGAAATCAATGATTTTATTATGTATCGTTTACTGAATTGTGGGGATACTTCAGATAGAATCAAATACTTATTAGGAAATGTATTTGATCTAACTCAAGTTGAGATAAATAACTATGTAGATAATTTCTTTAAACGTTTTTATGCTCAACAATTTAAAAGAACAGCAAGCCCGGATTCACCAAAAGTTTTTGATATGGCATTATCACCAAGATCAGACTTTAGAATCCCTAGTGATATTAAAAGAAACAAGTAAGGAATAAATATGAGTCATAAAACAAAAAAAGTAATATTAGGATTATCAGGAGGCGTTGATTCATCAGTTGCAGCATCCCTTCTATTAAAACAAGGATACGACGTAGAAGGATTATTTATGCGTAATTGGGATTCAGCGACAAACAATGATTTTTTAGGGAATCCTGATTGGAATAACGTTGTATGTCCTCAAGAAGAGGATTATATGGATGCACAAAGAGTTGCGGACCATTTAGGCATCAAATTACATAGACACGATTTCGTTGATGAATACTGGGATAATGTTTTTACATATTTCATTGATGAATATAAAAAGGGTAGAACCCCTAATCCAGACGTTCTATGTAATAAATATATTAAATTTGAAACATTTAAAGCCGTCGCAAAAGATTTAGGTGGCGATTACTTTGCCTATGGTCACTACGCACGTTCTAGAGTTAATGAACAAGGTGAAGTCCAATTATTAAGAGGACTTGATAACAATAAAGATCAAACCTATTTTTTATCTCAATTAAATCAAGAACAACTTTCTAATACACTCTTCCCTGTTGGTGAACTTACAAAACCAGAGGTTAGAAACATTGCATTAGAAGAAAACTTACCAACAGCGAAGAAAAAAGATAGCACAGGTATTTGTTTTATTGGTGAAAGAAATTTTAAGGAATTCTTAAAGAATTATATTTTCACTAAACCCGGACCTATTGTCGCAGATGATGGAAACATCATCGGTCAACACGATGGATTGATGTATTACACAATCGGACAAAGGAAAGGACTGAATATCGGTGGGTTAAAAGACTACGAAAACAAACCATGGTTCGTCATTGGTAAAGACTTAGAGAAAAATATCTTAAGAGTTGGTCAAGGAATCAATCACCCTGATTTATTCAGTGATAAAGCACTGATTGAAGATGTTAACTGGATTCCATTAAATAAATTTGAAAACACATTAGAATGTACAGCTAAATTTAGATATCGTCAACCAGATGTATCTGTAAAAATAAGATGGTCTGGAGATAACGAATTAATCGTTGACATGTTAGAACCAGTCAGAGCTGTAACACCGGGTCAAGCTGCCGTATTTTACTTAGGTGAGCTTTGCTTAGGTGGTGGCGTTATCAATACAGCTTACTATCAAGGGAAAAAACGAAATTACTAGGAGGATGTTATGAGTGTAGGTCTTTGCTTAGCAGGTGGTGGTGGAAGAGGCGCATATCAAATAGGCGCAGCCATGGCATTAAAAGAAGCGAATATACTAGATAAAGTTGACTATATAGCGGGAACGAGCATTGGATCTGTTAACGCTGTTTTATTAGCTTGCTTGCCAGTAGAAAAAGTCAAAGATCTATGGTTTTCAATTCCACATGATGTTTTAAAGTCAAGTGAATCATTCTTTAAAAGAGTACGTAAAGAAACAATTCATTATATTAAAAACGGTGTTTACTCATTAGATTATCTAAAAAAACTCGTTAAAAACAATGTTGATTTTGACTTACTAAAACAAAAAAGAGTGTTTGTAACTCTCTCTGATTGCGGAAATAAAAAGGGTGGGTTATTTGAATTGCTTAAAGCCACAACAAAACACTACATTATTAAAGACAACCATGCGCTCTACTCAAAAACTTGGGAACACACACGTTCTGAGGTTTTACAACACGTTATGGCCAGTTGTTCGATTCCAGTCGCTTTCAATTCCCAAAAAATTAATGGAAAACAATACTTTGATGGTGGTCTCTATGACAATGTTCCTGTCAAACCATTAATTGAAGCAGGATGTACTGAAATCTTTGTCATTCTATTAGATAAACTTCCTTATTTTTATAAACACAGATATGAAGACATATTTTTTCATACCATTCGACCAAAGAAGAGTTTAGGCGCAATCTTAAACTTTGACGCAAATCAATCAGTGATTCGCTATAATTATGGCTATGAAGATATGATGCATTATTTAAAAGAAAATCACATTATTTAAAGAATAACCTCCTTTGATAAGTACTATTACTTATGAAAAGGAGGTTTTTTTATGAAAAAACTATTTATTATTCTTATATGTTTATTCACATTACCATTATTTAATTTAAATGTCTATGCTGAAGATTATCAGCACTATCAAGAAATCGTCTTTGAAAACGATGATGCCATCTTATTAAAAGACTTTGAAGACATTGATTACAAAGAAGGATACAAAGGGTTGAGAAGTAAGTTCATAGGTTGGAGAATCAATGTCATACATGAAAACGAAGAAGTAGAATTTATTTCAGAAACAAAACTTAAAATCTATAACAATGGGTTTACTGCCATCAAGCATGATATTGAATTTGATTCAGAAAGCGAAACCAAATATCAAATTTCAGGAACCTACGGAATTAAAGTAGGGGTCGATGGTGCGTATAAAAAATTTAAAGGATCTGTAGATAATGATATTAAAGCAACCATTAACTATACAACATTAACAACTGATTCCGAAAGATATACATTTGAAGTGATTGTTGATCCATTGACTAGAGTCGCTATCTACACTAGAGGAAAAGGCTATATAAACAATGGTGTCGGAAAATGCTATTTCTTCTGGATTCAAACAAATAAAGGTGGCTGGGAAACATTTACACCTACAACTGAATACTATGACATCGTTAAGGAACGTATCTCATGAGAAAACTATTTATCATTGGATTATCTTTAATCGTTTTAACGGGAGGATTCTTTTTGTTTATCTATAATAAAGATATTAAAGAATCCGTTTCCATCTATACAGTAAAAGAAGACTATCAACGCGTCATGACTGATGGAGAAGACCTCTCTATCCTTGTGTATTTAAGCGAATATGATAGTTTTCTATCAGATGTAACTTATATTGAGTCTAGTTATATAAATAGCTCAGAGGATGAAACAACAGTCACTATCCATGAGATTCGATATTTGAATTACTTTGAAACATTTAATGAGACAAATTATTATGCTTATAGTTTTGATCTAAACTTTGATGATATTCGAATCTTAAACTATCAAATGAATCTCGTTGAATGTATGTTAGACATAAGATATCTAAATCAAAAATCAATTACCTTAGAACTAGGGAATATATATTTACTATTTTCAGATATACAAGAAGATAGTTTACTATCAAATGAGCGCATGTTTGGTATCTACAACGAAAGTGACTTTGAGTATTTATCTGGTATCTATTTACTCTTAGATAATTATTCTGATTTATCGATTGAAATTGTAGATATCTATACGAACAACCCTGATATTACGTTTGATTTAGCAAATACTCAAAAACTTATAGAAGCGCCTAGTTATAATTTGGGGATATCAGACCAATTAGGTCATCCTTACTCAAGTATTGGTGTTGCGACCAATACAGACCCTTTATCCTTAGATAAACTCAATCACCTATTAATTCCAGTTAAATATAAAGCCTATGTAAAACCTATAAATCGTTTACCAATATTGATAGATTATCGTTTTAATGATCTCATATACACACACATCATTGATGATATAAAATATCATAGTAAACAGATTGGACTCACAAACAATTATGGACTTGCAAGAGAATATATCTATTACTATTAATGATGTCACAAAAACGTATTCTAATAAAGCTGGTATTAAGCATATAAACACATCCTTTACAGATGGTCATCTTAATATCATCATTGGTGAAAACGGAAGTGGGAAATCAACCCTTCTTAAATGTATTATGGGGCTTGTTAATTATACTGGAAAAATTAAAAAGAAGAAATACAACATTGGTTATGCACCAGAAGACTACGTTTTACCAGCACATATGACAGTTGAAGAGTTTTTAGTGAGTATTGGTAGGATTAAATATTCAAACACATATGAGCTCAACCAACGTGTTAAGGACTATTTAGCATATTTTGAACTCATAAGTTATTTAGACCATCCCATTGCGAAACTATCTAATGGAATGAAACAAAAAGTTAATTTAATTCAAGCGATGATTCATGATCCTAAAATCATTATTCTCGATGAACCTCTCGCTGCTTTAGATGAGGGGATGCGTCCTAAAATCGTTAAACAGATCAGAATGTTATCTAAAAACAAACTTGTGATTGTAACGACACACCATCCAAAACGTTTTACAGGTAAGAAAGTAACCTATTATTTTGAAGATGGTGAGTTAAAACATGCATAATATTCTAAAACTATATTATAAATACTTACTTTCAAAAGAAGTATGTATTATTCTAAGTTTTATCATCTCATTGTTTATTGGAGGGATTATCTATTCTAGTGGTATAATAGACGGCTTTAAATCAATGAATTTATATCTAGAAAGCAATCAATTATTCTTTCTTACGGAGTATTTAATGATTACTAAATTGGTCTCATTAGTATTGGCTGTATTATTAGTGATTGTTTTATATACAGAAACATCTCAAAACCTAAGAGTGTTTGTGATTGATTCTTTTTCCAATAAGTATTTGTTTTATTTATTAAAAGCGATATTCTCAATCATCGTAACGATCATCTTAACATTGATTGTCGTCAGTGTGTTTGTCATCATCTATAAGAGTTTCACTCCGTATGTCTATTCTAATGACCTGTTTTATAGATTGTTGTTATATCTATTCATACAAAATATATTTTATGTCTTTTTAACACATTTACTCATTAGTTTATTGCCAAACATAATTATAGGGTTTTTACCAATTGTTTTATTTTGGTATATGGAAATCAATTTTATTACCTTGAGTGAATCTCAGTCAATCTTAACGCAATCAATCCTGCAAATCATTCCGAACATCACCCTAGAGTCTACACAAATTATGCTCTATAATGACGTTTTAATTTATGTTATTTTTATTGTTATATTCATCTTGAGTTATATTGCAGTCAATTTAAGAAAAGATATTGTTTAAACGGATACTTTGTATCCGTTTTCTTAAAATAATATATATAATTATAAATTGATAAATGAACCAACCTTTGATATAATATCTATGTTTTCAGTATAGGAGGATATTATGTGCGGGATTGTTGGATATTTAGGTAAATTACAAGCTTCAGAAGTCATATTAAGAGGATTGGAAAAATTAGAATATAGAGGATATGACTCTTGTGGGTTAAGTTTATTAAACCAAGATCAATCTGAATTTGTACTTTATAAAGACAAAGGAAGAGTCAATCATCTAAAAAATGATTTTGATTATGATTTTGAAAATCATTTTGGAATAGGTCATACGAGATGGGCAACCCATGGAGCACCTAATCATATCAATTCACATCCACATAGCTCTGTATCAGGTCGTTTTACAATCGTTCACAACGGAGTGATTGATAACTATAAAGAACTTGTCGCAAAACATTTAAATGGATATAGTTTTGATAGTGAAACAGACACAGAAGTCATTGCGAACTTAATAGAAAGTTTCGCAAGCCAATTTGATGTTGAAATTGCAATAAGAAAAACACTTGCTTTATTAGAAGGAAGTTATGCCTTATTAATCATTGATAAAAAACATCCAAACACGATCTATGCAGGTAAAAACAAATCTCCATTGATTTTAGGAGAACGATCTGATGGTATTTGTCTAGCAAGTGATATCATGGCATTAGTTGGTGTCAGTGATGCATACTATTTGATTGAAGATAAAACCTTCGTTAAAGCTGAAAAACAAACAGAAGATGTTTATACTTTTTCAATGTTTGACCCAGTAGGAATTGAGTTTACACCAAGTAAACATGCGGTGGACTTAGATGCAGAAGAAATTGATAAGGGTGGGTATCCACATTACATGTTAAAAGAAATATGTGAACAACCATCTGTTATGAGAACAATCATCTCTAACTATTCAAAAGATAGTCAATTCAAAATAAAAAGAGACGTAATTGATTTATTCGATAATAAAAAAAGAATCTATATCCTAGCAGCAGGGACATCATATCATGCTGGTTTATTAGGAAAAGTATACTTTGAAAAAATAAGTGACATACCAACAGAAGTCTTTATTGCTTCTGAATTCGCATATAACAAACCATTATTAGAAAAAGATGCATTATTTATCTTAATCAGTCAATCAGGAGAAACAGCTGACTTAAGAGCCTGTTTAGTTGATATTAAGAAAATGGGGTATCAATCATTAACCATAACAAATGTTAAAACAAGTACATTAGCAAGAGAAGCAGACCAATATCTAGAAATTTATGCTGGAACTGAAATCGCAGTAGCGTCTACAAAAGCCTATGTTGGTCAAGTATCTGTTTTAGCGATTTTAGCATGTAGTCTTAGCAACTCACTTAAATGTGATTTATACAAAGAAATGAGCCGTTTAGCAGTCGCAATGGAAGCAATCATCGACAAAAGAGAATATATCAAAGAAATTATTAAAGCGAAGTTGTTAAAAAGAAATGCATTTTATATAGGAAGAGGTATAGACTATTTAACGTGTTTAGAAGCCGCTTTAAAATTAAAAGAAATATCATATATTCAAACCGAAGGCTTCGCTGCAGGTGAATTAAAACACGGAACCATCGCACTTATAGAACAAGGCGTTCCAGTTATCGCAATTATTACTCAAAAACATATCAACAAAAATACACGATCTAATATTCAAGAAGTTAAAGCAAGAGGTGCTGATGTTTTAGTCATCTCAACAAATGATATCAAAGAAAACGATGATGACATCGTATTGATGGATGTACATCATATTCTATCACCTATCCTTGCAGTCATACCTGCACAGTTAATTGCTTATTATAAAGCTTTAGATTTAGGTAGGGACATTGATAAACCAAGAAACCTTGCAAAATCAGTGACTGTAGAATAGGAGCTTATATGAAATACTTTGGAACAGATGGAATCAGAGGAGAAGCAGAGACTCTTATCACAGATCAACTAGCATATAAAGTAGGACTGAGTTTATCTTTATGTGAACCAGAATGTGTCGTTATTGGTAGAGATACAAGAATCTCTGGAGAAAGAATCAGTCGTTCTATTATAAAAGGTGTCTTAGAATCTGGGTTAAATGTTTTAGATTTAGGAGTTGTTCCGACTCCCTTACTCGCATATTTTTCTATTCTAAATAAATGTCATGGAGTGATGATTACAGCCTCTCATAATCCTTATACAGATAATGGCATTAAAATCTTTAATCAAGGAAGAAAAACGACCGCTCAAGCTGAAGCTAAAATTGAAGACGTTATTGATGGGATAAAGACCATTGACATCACACACCCAGGGACTTTATTAGATTCAATAGATGTTTTCCCTGAGTATATGCATTTATTTAAAGATATTCTCTCTAAATCAAATCTAAAATTAGGATTTGATTTAGCCAATGGGGCTACAGTAAAAACAGGGAATTATATCTTTGATCAAATCCTAGAAAATCCTATATACATTGGAAACACCCCAAATGGTGTCAACATTAATAAAGGCGTAGGATCTACACATATTGATCATTTAGCTAACATCGTTGTTAAAAACAATTTAGATGCTGGATTTTCATTTGATGGTGATGGAGATAGAGTCTTAGCGATTGATGAAGATGGACATCTGATAGATGGAGACCTCTTAATCTATATAACCGCTAAATACCTTAAACAACACAATCAATTAAACAATGATATCGTCGTCTTAACTAAAATGAGTAACATAGGGATTATCAAAGCCTTAAACACATTGGGAATTCAAGTCGTTCAAACAGATGTCGGCGATAAATACGTCGTACAAGCAATGCATGATTTAGATGGATGTTTAGGTGGAGAAAATTCAGGACATATCATCAACAGAAATTTATTTATAAGTGGTGATGGGGTTTTAAACGCTGTTTTATTAATCAAAATAATGACTGAATCAAATAAAACATTCAAAGAACTCACTCAAGAAATCACTATGTACCCAGATAAACTAGTGAATTTAAAAAACATTGATAAAACAATCGCCAATGACCCATCCTTAATTGATTTAGTCAATCAGATAAAAACTGAACTTGGCTCTGAAGGAAAAGTCTTAGTCAGACCATCTGGAACTGAAAACCTCATCAGAGTTTCAGCTTCAGCAAAAACAATGGAACAAGTCGATCACATTATAAACACGATTATAGATAAAATTAAATCTATCCAAGAAAGTAGGTAATAAAATGAAGAAACATGCAATTATCCTAGCCGCAGGTAAAGGAACTAGAATGAAGACTTCTTTACCTAAATGTGCTTATCCATTACTAAAGAAACCAATGATTGCTTACATCGTTGAAAACGTTAAAAACTCAAAACGTTTTGATGACACAATCGTTGTTATTGGACATCAAAAAGAAGTCATTCAAGCAATTTTGAATGATGAAGTTACATATGCGCTTCAAGAAGAACAACTAGGAACAGGACATGCTGTATTAATGGCTAAAGAATTTATCAAAGGAGATGGTTACACAATCATCATGCCTGGAGATATGCCTTTAATCGATGAATCAGTTATTAAAGAAGCCGTTGATTCATTTGAAAGAAAAGGCAATGACTTATTGGTTATTACGACAAAAGTAGATGATCCAAGTTGGTATGGTAGAATTATAAGAGATGATTTAGATAAACTATCTGCCATTGTTGAAGAAAGAGACGCAACAGAAGAACAAAAACAAATCAATGAAATAAACACCGGTATATACGTTGCTAAAAACAGTGTTTTATTATCTGCTTTAAAAAATGTAGGTACTGAAAATGCTAAAGGAGAATACTACCTAACAGATATCGTAAAAATCCTAAAAGATAAAAATGTCAATATTGGAACTCACCTCCTAAAAAAAGCATATAAAGCTATGGGAGTTAATGATTTATATACATTAAGTATTGCGGAAGGAAAACTACGACATAAAATTAATAAATCATTCATGTTGAATGGTGTAGGAATGATTAATCCAGAAACGATAACTATAGGGGACAATGTCATCATTGAAGATAACGTAACCATTCATCCAAACACTTATATTACGGGTAATTCAATCATAAAAAGTGGATCATCAATTGGACCAAACACTGAAATTCACAATGGAATCATCGGAGAAAATGTGAAAGTAAAACATTCTTTAGTCTTTAATTCACAAATCCAAAATAACAGTACCGTAGGACCATTTGCTCATTTAAGAGATGGTGCAATCATTGGACCAAACAATCGCATTGGAAACTTCGTTGAAATCAAGAAAACAACAACAGGAGATACAACAAAAGCCAGTCATTTAGCATATATTGGAGATGCCCAAATCGGTGATCATGTCAACTTTGGTTGTGGGTCAATTACAGTGAATTACGATGGTAAAAACAAATACAAAACAATCATTGGAAACAATGTATTTGTCGGATGTAACACAAATTTAATCGCACCAATCGAAATCCATGATGATTCATTCATAGCTGCTGGTTCAACTGTCAATAAAAATGTTCCTAAAGGGTCATTAGCGATTGCTAGAGCCTATCAAGTAATCAAAGAAAACTATATGAAACTTAAAAAAGACGAAGAGTAACTTTTTTCTTGACATATCATAAAGTTATTGATATAATCTTATTGGTCTTAACCGTAGAAAGAGGAAGTACCCACTTCTCACCCGATTGAACAAGTCAATGGGTTTACGCTATTCGGTAATTTATATTATTAATTATTGAAACAATATGTGGGTACCCTAATCGGTACCCATTTTAAATTTACCTTGGAGGTGTTCTATATTTTATATAACAATCAAAAACCTGTAAAAAGAGATGATACTTTAGTCAATGATCGAGTACGTTTCAGAGAAGTTAGACTTGTCGGTAATGAAGGCCATCAGTATGGCATCATTTCAAGTCGTGAAGCTTATAACATTGCTCAAAACGAAGGATTAGACTTAGTGTGTGTTGCGCCTAAATCAAAGCCACCCGTATGTAAGCTTATGAATTACAGTAAATATCGTTACGAGCAACAAAGAAAAGCTAGAGAAGCTAAAAAGAATCAAAAAGTCGTTGAATTAAAAGAAATCAGAATGACAGCAGTGATTGATACCCATGATTTCGAAACGAAGCTAAGAAATGGTAATAAGTTCTTAGCAAAAGGAAATAAACTTAAAGTTTCGATCAGATTACCTTACCGTTATGTACCTGCTTTAGTGCAACAAGGGAAAGAACTTCTTAACAAATACGTTGAAGGAGTTAGCGAAGTTGGAGAACTAGAAAGCAAAATCAAACATGATGGAAGATATATATCTATGGTATTAGGACCTAAAAAGAATTAATAAAGGAGACATTAATTATGCCAAAAATGAAATCACATTCAGGAACAAAGAAAAGATTAAAAAGAACTGGCTCTGGTAAATTAAGTAGACGTTCTACATTTAAAAACCATTTAATGAGTCACAAAACATCAAAACAAAGTCGTCAAGCAAGAAATACTGAAATCGTAAGTTCTTCAGACGTTAAGAGAATCAAACATCAGATTCCATACTTATAAGAAGGAGTGTATTAAAAAATGCCAAGAGTTAAAGGGAGTTTCGTCACTAGAAACAGACGTAAAAAAATATTAAAATTAGCTAAAGGTTATTATGGAAGTAAACATTTACTTTACAAAACAGCCAAAGAACAAGTAATGCATTCATTCAAGTATGCATATAGAGACCGTAGAAGAAGAAAAAGAGATTTCCGTAAATTATGGATCACAAGAATCAATGCTGCTTGCAGAATGAACGAAATGTCTTATTCAAGATTTATCAATGGTTTAAAATTAGCTGGTATCGAAGTTAACAGAAAAATGTTAGCTGACATCGCTATTAATGATGCAAAAGGTTTTACTAATCTTTGTAAACAATCACAAAAAGCTTTAGACAAAGCAGCTAAATAAAAATCAAAGCCCTTAAGGGCTTTTTTTTTATATTTAATTGCGAAAACAGGCTAAAAATAGTAAAATATAGTTTAGGATACGAGGTGGATGGCATGGAAAAAACAATATCTGTACAAAACATCACAAAGACATTTACACTAAATAAACGTCAAATGAAAATTGAAAATACAAAATCTAATAAAAAAGTCGCAGTCAATGGTTTATCTTTTGATGCATACAAAGGTGAAATATTTGGTTTATTAGGACCCAATGGTGCTGGTAAAACAACAACCTTAAGATGTGTTTCAACATTAATTAAACCTGATTCAGGAGATATTTTTATTCAAGGACATTCAGTTATAAATGATTCAAACACAGTTAGATCATCTATAGCTTTTTTAACGAGTGACTTGAAATTAGAAGACTTTTTTACGCCGAACTACTTATATAACTATTTTTCTAAATTACACGGTGTCGATCCAGAAACAATGATTGAAAGAAAAGCGTTATTATTCAAACGTTTTGGTATTGATAAATTTAAAGAAGTTAAAGTTGCTGAACTATCTACAGGAATGAAACAAAAAGTTTCACTTGCGATTAGTTTGGTTCACAACCCTGATATCATTATCTTTGATGAACCTACAAACGGTTTAGATGTCTTAACAGCTAAAGTTGTGACGGATTTTCTAAAAGAACTTAAAGCTGAAGGAAAAACAATTATCGTAAGTACACATATTTTTAGCTTAGTCGAAAAAATCTGCGATAGAGTAGGAATAATCATTGATGGTAAGCTTAGAATCCTTGACCAGTTAAATCATATAACAAATGAAGAAACTTCCTTAGAAGACTATTTCTTCGATTTATTAGAGGAGGGTGATCTAGATGCGTAATGTTTTAACAATATTTAAAAAAGAAATAGACAGAGTATTTAGAGATAAAAGGATGATCCTATCAGTTATCATTCTTCCTGGTCTTATGATTTTCTTAATCTATACTTTCTTAGGTGGAGCAATGACAAATATGTTTCAAGATGATTCATATAATATTGCATTCGTTCATCCTAATCCGGTATTTACTGAAATCTACACAGCAGGTGAAACTTTATACACATCAACAGTTGTAGAAGATGAATTGGTTCTTGGTAATACAGAACATTTAAACACAGTCATCATTGATGAATCTCAAATCGATGAATATAAAGCTTTAATTGATAACGAAGAATGGGGATTGTTAATCATTCTTCCAAATGATTTAGAAGCCTACGAACAAGGTGTCTATAAACCAACAATTCATTTATATCAAAACTACAATCGAATTAGTACCCAAGATATTGCGAGTCGATTCGTTGGTTATATCTATACATACAATGAAACATTAAGTTATGATACATATGGCGATACAGATTACTTAAATATCATGATGGATGGCACAGCAGTTGAAGAAGGTGATATGGCAGGTACAATTTTATCAGGAATGTTACCAATGTTAATCGTGATGTTTTTATTCTCAGGTGCTATGGCAATCGGCCCTGAATCGATTGCAGGTGAGAAAGAAAGAGGAACCATTGCGACACTTTTAGTAACTCCAGTAAAACGTCGAGAAATCGCTATGGGTAAAGTTCTAGGATTATCTGTTTTAAGTCTTTTATCCGCAACATCCTCATTTATTGGAATTATGGCATCTTTACCTAAAATGCTTAGTTTTGGTGACTTTGATGCATCTCAATATTATGGATTTTCTGATTATTTGATGATCTTATTGATTCTATTCTCTACTGTATTTGTCGTTGTTGGGGTTATCTCAATTATTTCTGCATATGCAAAAAGTTTAAAGGAAGCATCATCTCTCATCGTACCTGTTTACCTTTTAACTATTATTGTTTCAGTTACAAATATGTTCTCCGATGGAGCAACAGAAGTGCTTCCTATGTACTTGATTCCTATTTATAACACAGTACAAACATTAACAGCTATTTTACAATTTGATCCAAATGTATTGATTAAATTGTTCATAACAATAGGAAGTAACATTGTCTATGTTTCGATTTTCATCTTCATATTAAACAAAATGTTTAACAGCGAAAAGATTATGTTTAGCAAGTAGGTGTATTATGATTATTAATATATTTGGTTCATCAGGGTCAGGGTCTACAACCCTCGCTCATGCTATCGCCAAGACATACAATTTTAACCTTATTGACGTTGATGATTTTCTGTGGAAAAAGACAGAGAATCCATTTACTGAACAATACTCAAATCAAGAAGCTAAGGGTTTAATTTCAGAAGAACTCAAAAAACATAAAAACAATGTCATATCTGGATCTTTAGTCAATATTTGTGATGACTTAAAGGATGACATTGATTTATTCGTTTATATGAATTTAGATATAAATGTCAGATGTGAAAGAATCACAAAAAGAGAAATTAAACGCTTTGGTGATAGAGTCTTAGAAGGTGGAGATCTTTATGATATGCATATGTCATTTCTTGAATGGGTTAGTAACTATGATTCTAACTCAGAAACAATGCGTTCAAGAAGACAGCACTTATTATGGATTGATGATGTGAAAAATCCAGTCCTTAAAATCACAGAAGAACTATCGATCGATGAATTACTCAAATTAGTAAAACCATACATTAAAGAAAGTAACGAGGGAAATGAATGTTTGAAACAATCTTAAAAATAATATTAACTGTCAGTATGATTTACTTAGCAGCCAATACATTCTTTAAATACCAAGTCTCTATGGATAGAATTATGTTCTTAACGCTTGGAGTCATGCTTATTTTATGCTTATTATATTACGATACAAACAAGGTCTATGAATTCATTCTAACAATCTGTATCATTTTTATTATAGGTGTTATTCTAAAAATAGTCTCTATTAAAAGAAAAAAACACGGATACTTTCTATTTAATGTCTACGTTAAAAACTATCCTGATTCTAAAAACCAACTATACACATTAGCAACTAAATATGGTATAGATCATTCAAAAATCAATTATCATATGTGTAAACCTTGGTTGGTTATTATAAAAGACACACACTTAAAAACAGTTAATAAAATGATAAAAGAATTTGATTCTTTATATGCAAAAGCACATAAAAAAATCACGATGTATAACTATTGGTATGTTGTCGTTGTGTTAGTGCTTATTACAGCGTTATGGCGTTTCTAGGAGGATTTTATGGATTATATAAACTCACATATACTGACCCCAAACAAATCAACAAAACGTTATTTTGGTGTTGATTTCTTTTTGGATTTATTATGTGGATCAAACGAACAATTTAAATACTATTCTACGAATTTAGATTATGAAGGGACCTATAAACCATTTGAGACCCACGCTTTAACTGATGATTATTATAAAGCTCTAGATCATGATTTAAAAACAAAAGCCAGTCAAAAAATTATTGGTATAGTAAGAAACCCAGACATCTATACGGTGATTGATTCAATCAAACCTATCTTAGATTTATTAGATGCACATAACTGCGGATTGTTTTTAGAAACATCCAATTTAAAAATTTTAGATGATTTAGAAGCACTTGAAACATTTTCTAAAAAACATCCATTATTAATCGCTATAAGTATCTCAACCAATAGCATTCATTCTAAATTATTTGGAAGTGATTTATTATATAAAAATGGAAATAACATTCTTAGAGGGTTATCAGAATCTACTTTGAATTATGGTGTTTTAATTAAACCAATTATTCCTTTAATCAATGATGATTTAGAAGGGTTTAAGCAAATATTATCACTCGCTGTAACTGAAAATGCTCAATTTATCTATCCAGCGCTTTCAATTAAATTCGATAATGATAAATTAAAAGAATTTTATGATATAATAGACTTGGAATTCCCTCAAAACATTGTTAAGTATCATGAGCTATATGGGTATAAATCAACCTGGGAAAGCCCTTATTTAGCTGAACTTAAGAAGGAATTCGTTATTGTTTGTAAACGCCATAAGGTCTTGTACTCAATGAAAGATATTATTGGGTCTTATAAGGAAGAAAAAACAGAACAAATGAAATTATTTTAGGAGTGGTATTCATGACACTAAGTGTATGGACTGAATACTATGATTTCTTTGTCATTACAATTGGTTTAGTCGTAGGTATGATTTTAATCTACTTTATTTTCTTTAAACCAAGAAGAAGTCATAGTCAAGAGACAATTGAATATATTGAACCAGTTTCCAATGACTTAGAAGATTCTTCAGAGACAAATGATGACTCCCCTATTGATGAAGAAATTGAGTCATTCGATGAGGCATCATCAAAAAAAGTTAAATTTGATGAATATATACCAAATGAATTCGAAATGGGTGAAAACTCTAATATCTTTGAAAGTATTGATAATGAAGAAAATATTTTTGATGAAATTCCTGAAGGTATTGAAATCCTCCATGAAGATGATGAAGAGGTTGAAGAGGTAGAACTTGAAGAAGAGGTTGTTGAAGAAGCAATTTCCAAAGTTAAACTGTTTGGAAAATTCGATTTAAGACCAGAAATAAATGCAAAACAACAGATCGATGAAATTATTGAAGATGTTTTAAAAATCTCTGAACAAAAACCAGCACAAGTTGGTGGTAAGTATCATGTTTTATTTGAAAAAGATACCAAACAATGGTATGTCAAACGTGAAGGTGAAACCATCAAAAGTAAATACTTAGTTACACAAGGTGAAGCCATTGCGTACGCTACAATTAAAGCTTTAGAGAATGAAACAACTATTGTTGTCCATGATAAAGATGGTCGTATTTCAAAATATAAATTCTAAGGCAAATATATATTTGTCTTTTTTTTCCAACAAAACAGGTATGTCGTTTGTTTAACATATGAAACGATGACTTCCTGTATAATTTGTATTTTATTGATTAAAATCATTAAAAAGGACTTATTGTAAAGGAGGTAAGTTTTGAAATCAAATTTAGAGAATGCCATTGTAACGCTTAAATCTGGCGATGAATCCGCTTTTGATTTAATCTATGAATTAACACATCGTAAAATTTATTACGTTGCTCTAAACATTTTAAAAGATAAAGCACTTGCAGAAGATATCATGCAAGATACTTACCTCAAATTCTTAGAAAAATTATATGATTATAAAACTAAAAACTCTTTAGCGTATATATTAACAATCGCTAGGAATCTAGCGATTAACACATATAATAAGAGGAAAAAAGAATTGAGTTATGATGACCATTTTGATGATTATTTTCATGTAGAAGATTACATTGAATTCAAAGTGGAAACAAAAGAGGTCATATTAAAAGCGATGACATGCTTAAATAACGTTGAAAAACAAGTTTTTTTATTACACACCTTAGAAAATTTAAAACATAGAGAGATAGCTTTGATCCTAGATAAACCTTTAGGAACAATCACTTGGACATACAACCAAGCCATAAAAAAACTAAGAAAACACGTAGAGGGATGATTATATGAAACTGAATGAATTTAAAAATTTAGTCAAAGATTCAACACAAGTTAATATTGATAATCGTTTAAATAAAATTGACGTGTCTTCTTATTTAAAAAAAGAGACTCCATCAAGAAGATTTTTAAACCTTAAAGTTGTGTACACATTTGCAAGTTTAATCATCTTATTTATTGTCGCAATCAGTATCAATATGATTAACACACCAACAACGACCTTAACATTTGATATCAATCCAAGCATTGAAGTTAAGTTGAATACATTCAATAAAGTCGTCAGTGTTGAAGCTATCAATCAAGATGGATATGCCTTCATCGATGCGCTCGATTACAAAAACAAGTCAATTGATGAGTTGCTTACAGAAATACAGCTGGTTGGGACTGATTTGGGTTATTTTGAAACGTCAGAAGCATTTATGCTGGTCGGTGTTTACGCAGATGATTATGATGCAGAATCAAAAGTTGTTGATATCTTAGATTCAAGCACATTCTTTAATTGCCTAACAATCACTCAACATTATGAAACAGATCAGTTAAGATTGAATGACATCGATTACGATAGTTACTTTGAAACGATGTTTTCTAGAGTTGAATCTAGTGAGTCTATAACCCAAGAAGGTTCAGTTGATTATCAAGATACCAACAGTCTTGACGAACCAATTTCTCCTCAAATTGATTATTCCGGATACAGCGAAGTTAAACTCTTGATCGTCCAAAGCTTAATCAATGAAACTGACTATACACAAGCAGATTTATTAACACTCTTAGACTTGCCAATATCCGAGTTAATTACTGAATATAATACAATAGATTAGTGAGTTTGATAACTTCACTAATCTATTTATTTTAGTAATTCACTTGTAAAAACCTAAAAATCTAGTACAATGTTAATACTAGATATTTTTTATAACTCAATAAAGAAAGGCTGTGATTATATGAAAATTACTGTGAAGAAAGATACCTACAACTTCGATTCATATATAAGACTAGATGACCTTGCAAAAAACTATAAAGGTGTTTTTTATGGTGCTTTAGTTAACAATCGACTTAGAGAACTAAATTACTATGTTGATTATGACGCTAACGTTAGATTCCTAGATTATAAATATTATGATTCAACAAGAATATACGCCACAAGTATGCGATATTTGGTAGCTATGGCATTTAGAAGGGTATACCCTGATATATTGCTTAAGTTTTCTAATTCGATCTCTATGGGGATTTATGGTAGAGGTGTGAATCAAAAAATAACCAAAGAAATGCTTGTAGAAGTAGAAAAAGAAATTGATTACCTCATTGAAAAAGATTTTCCAATTTTTAGACGCCAGGTTTCAATCCATGAGGCAATGGATTACTATAAAAGTATCAATCAATTAGATAAAGTAGAAACATTAAAATATCGTAACGAAATTGTTAATGTTTATGAATGTTATGGATACCGTAACTATATGTTTGGATATATGGTTCCATCAACGAAGTATTTAAAGGAACATGAAATTCATCCGTTCCAAGATGGATTCTTAGTTCAATACCCAAGAAGAGAGGAAGCTGGGGAAATTCCTGAATTTTCTCATTCTCCTAAATTCTTTAAAATCTTAGAAAAATCTGAACAATTCAATAAATCATTAAAGGCCGATATGATTCATAAAATTAATAAAATCGTAGAAAATGAAAAAGCCGATAAATTTATCAAAGAATGCGAATTAAGACATAACCAACAAATTGATGAAATTGTGGATGATATCATCGATAGAAAAAGCATCAGATTAATTGCGATAGCTGGGCCATCAAGCTCTGGTAAAACCACATTTAGCAATCGACTAAGAGAGGCCTTAAAAGAAAAAGGAATTAAACCGTTTATGATTTCTATTGATAATTATTATAAACATCCATCTGAAGCTCCAAAAGATGAACATGGGAAACCTGATTTAGAACATTTAGAGAGCTTAGATGTTGATTTATTCAATAAAAATATCAAAGACCTCATCAATGGTGAAACTGTCACAATGCCTAGATACAACTTTACCAATTCAAAAAGATATTGGTTTGATCCAATCAGTATTGATGCGCATACACCAATTATTATCGAAGGAATTCATGCATTAAATAAAAGGCTCACTAATTTAGTTTCAAAAGAATTCAAGTATAAAATCTATATCAGTCCATTCGCACAAATCAATATTGACAATTTATCTCCAATCAATATCACTGATATTCGATTATTAAGAAGAATTGTTAGAGACTTAAACTTTAGAAATACACTTCCAGAAAAAACATTAGAAATGTGGCCATCTGTAAGAAGAGGCGAATATCGTTGGATTTATCCAAATATTGAAAACGCTGATTACATCTTTAGTTCAGAATTAACATATGAATTTTCTGTATTAAAGAAATATGCCATGAACGCTTTAAAAAGTATTAACCATAATTCAGAGTACTTTGTACAAGCCAATAGACTGATGAAATTCTTAAAGTATTTTATTGAAATAGAACCTACAAACGTTCCTCATAATTCCTTATTAAGAGAATTTATCGGTGGAAGTATTTATGAACACTAGAAATAGTGTTCTTTTTTCTTAAATGCTACATTGTTTTGAACATATTAATTTGTTATAATTAATATGGTGATTTTATGGCTAGGAAGTATTACCAACCAAAAGGGTTGAACATAGAAGAAGTTAATGAACGATTTAGTAAAGGTTTAAACAACTACAAAAGAGAAGATAACTTGAAAACTAATTGGCAGATTATATCTGGCAATCTTTTAACGTTCTTAAACCTTATTTTAGTTATCATGGCGATTTTATTAATATCTGTTCATTCCTATAGAAATCTTATGTTTATTATCATTGCGGCCATTAATACAGGGATTGGAATTTTTCAAGAGTTTCGTGCTAGAGAAACAGTTAAAAGTTTATCATTAGTCAAAGAAAGCACCTTACCAGTTGTTAGACAAGGATTATTCATCAATATCAATATTGAAGATATTGTTTTAGATGATTTAGTTTTATATAAAGCTGGAAAACAAGTGGTCGCTGATTCATATATTGAACACGGTGAAATGAATGTTTCAGAAGCGAACATCACAGGTGAATCAAGAATGATTAAAAAGAAATCTGGAGATATCTTATACAGTGGTAGTTTTGTGATTAGTGGTCAAGCTTATTGTAAAGTAACCGCTATTGGAGAAAACAACTATATTGATTCATTACAGGCTCAAGCAGCCAAGTTAAAAAAACCTAGTTCAGTTATTTTAAATACCTTGAGATATATTCTAAGATTTATCTCACTTATCATTGTTCCATTTGGTATTATGACATTCTTTAATATCTACAACAACTCACCGATGGGCTATGATTACTTGCCTGACTTTGTTGCTAGCACAGCTGAATTCACAAACGCAATTACCAAAATGGCTGGATCCATGGTCGCTATGGTTCCTAGTGGATTATTCTTACTAACCACAGGTACATTCGCTGTGTCAGTTTATAAACTCTCTAGAAGAGAAACACTCGTCCAAGAAATGTATTCGATTGAAACCTTAGCGAGAGTCGATACACTGTGTTTAGATAAAACTGGAACCATTACTGATGGAACCATGGTTGTAGATGAAACAGTTCTTTTGAAACAATTCACTGAAAGAAAATACTCAAAAACAGATGTTGAAAAGATTATGAGTTCTTTAAACTTTGCTTTAGAAGATAATAATCAAACAGCTATTGCTTTAAAAAATCATTTTGGGTCTAAAGCTTTCTATAAATCTAAAAAGACATACCCATTTAATTCTCAATATAAATACTCAATGGTCACATTTGATATAGGTAGTTATGTCTTAGGTGCTCCAGAAATTATATATCGAGGACAATATAAAGAAATCAAACCTTTAGTCGAAACATATGCTAAACGTGGTAAAAGAGTATTACTTTTAGCAGAAATAGATAAAATCGTAAAAGAAAAAATCAGTGGTAAAGCAAGAGCGGTTGCTTTAATCACGATTGATGACAATATTAGAGATAATGCAGAAGTTACAATCGCTAACTTTATCGAAGCTGGTGTCAATGTTAAAGTTATCTCAGGAGATAATGTTTTAACCGTTGCTGAAGTCTCTAGAAGAGCTGGTGTTCAAAACGCTGATAAATACATCTCAATGGATACTGTCAAAGACGAAGATATCGAACGTATTGCCAATGAATACAATATCTTTGGTCGCGTAACGCCTGAACAAAAGAAAAAACTCGTCATCGCTATGCAAGAAGAAAATCACAAAGTATGTATGATTGGAGATGGTGTCAATGATATCTTAGCTCTAAAACAAGCCGATGTATCTGTATCTCTTAAATCCGCAACTGACGCAACGAGAAACATATCACATATTGTTCTATTAGATGATGATTTTTCTAATCTTCCTGCAGTCGTAAAAGAAGGAAGACAAATTGTCTGTAACACAGAAAAAACATCCGTATTATATTTAACCAAAACACTCTTTACTGTTTTACTTACAGTCACTGTGTTATTACTTAGAAAATCTTATCCTTTTGAACCTATACATATGTTTTTAATTGAAACATTTATTGTTGGTATTCCAACGTTCTTCTTAGCTTTAGAACCGCATTCTCGAATGTTTAAAGGTAAATTCTTTGGTAATATTATGAAAGTTATTATTCCAGGGGCATTGATGGTATATATAAATATGATGGTTATTTATTGGTTCTCAGATCAATATATTGAATTCACTAGTTCTCAAATTACAACCGTAGGAATTCTTTCTGTAGCCTTTGGATATTGGTTAATCTTAGTCTTTAGAAGTCATCCATTAAATAAACTACGAATAGCTTTAATTGTATTTGCGTTCATATCATCAATGATTTTTATACTCATTTCAACTGATGTATTTATCATGAGTGATATCCCACTACATGGTTACTTGTTAATGATTATTTTCGCACTAAGTAATTACCTATTCTTAGCTTTAAAGAACAAACGATTTATTTAAATAAAAAAATAGATTACAAATCACAATTTTGATATAATACAATTAGGAGGGATTCATATGTTCAAATATTTACATGTAAGTGCTGAATGTACACCGTTTGTGAAAATTGGTGGATTAGCAGATGTTGTTGGTACATTACCTAGTGAGATTAAAAAACTTAGAGGAAGCGATGTAAGAGTATTTTTACCATATTACAAAGCAATCCCAAACACATATAAAAAGAAAGCAGAAGACGTTTTAAACTTTACCATGCCTTTTGCTGGGGAAGAAAACTGTTATGTCGGTGTAAAACAATTAAAAAAAGGAAATATTCTATATTACTTTATAGATAATGAATTTTACTTTGGTTCGAGAGATAACGTCTATGGATACCAAGATGAAGTCAAAAGGTATGCATTCTATCAATTAGCTGTTTTAGAAGCGGTTCATCGTTTAGATTTTGTACCTGATATTTTTCATGTCCATGATTGGCATACTGCAATGATTCCTCTTTTATTGAAAACTAAGTTTTCTCAGTATCCTTCAAAATCAATTCTAACCATTCATAATCTAGCCTATCAAGGCGTTTTTCCTTTAGAAGATTTTGGACTGTTTAATATCAAATATGATGCTAGATTAGAATTTGAAGGCTCTATGAACTTCTTAAAAGCTGGGATTAGCTCAGCGGATTCAATCACAACAGTATCACCAACATATGCAGAAGAAATCTTAACAGATTACTTTGGATATGGATTACAAAACCTTTTAAAAGTTAGAAAGAATGATTTAGTAGGTATTTTAAATGGGATTGATTATAAAGAATTCGATCCAAGTACAGATAAACTTATTAAACATCCATACACTATAGAAACATCTATTGAAGGTAAGAAATTAAATAAATTAGCTCTATTTAAAGAACTTAATGTTGATTTTGATTTAGAAAAACCAACCATAGGGATTGTCAGTAGACTTGTGAGTCAAAAAGGCATTGATTTAATTAAAAGAGTCTTTGATGAAATGCTAGATATCGATGATTTTAATTTTATTGTCTTAGGATCTGGTGAATCTATTTATGAAGATTACTTTAATGGACTACAAGTAAGATTCCCTGAAAAAGTAAGGGTATATATCGGATACTCTAATCGTTTAGCTCATATGGTCTATGCTGGATGTGATTTATTTCTAATGCCTAGCAAATTTGAACCATGTGGTTTAGGACAAATTATCGCCTTAAAGTATGGGACAATTCCAGTGGTTCGAGAAACCGGAGGTTTAGTTGACACCATCCAACCTTACAATGAATATGAAAAACTAGGAAACGGATTTAGTTTCACAAACTTCAACGCACATGATATGATGCACGTATTAAGATATGCAATGCATATTTATTATCATAATTTCGAATCATGGGAAGGATTAATTAAACAAGCAATGATGTCTAATTTCTCTTGGACAGAATCTGCTAAAGCATATAGAAAATTATACAAAGAAGTACTAAAGAAATAAGGAGGACATATGAAAGTTTTAGCTCTAATTTTAGCTGGTGGAAGAGGAAGTCGTTTAGATATTCTATCTGAAAACAGAGTAAAACCAGCCGTTCCATTCGCAGGTAAATATCGTATTATTGATTTTACTTTATCTAATTGCACAAACTCTGGTATCTATGATATTGCAATCCTAACACAATATTTGCCGTTTTCTTTGAATGACCATATTGGGTCTGGGAAACCATGGGATTTAGATAGAAGAGATTCTAAGGTTACTTTATTACAACCACATAATTCATGGTATGAAGGAACAGCGGACGCTGTTAGAAAAAACATCCATTATATTGAACAAGTCAATCCGGATTTAGTATTAATTCTTTCTGGGGATCATATCTATAAAATGGATTATCGTAAAATGATTGAACAACATATTGAAAAAGGTGCTGATTTAACCATTGGATGTAATGTGATTGAACCAGAAGAAGCATATCGTTTTGGTATGTTAGCAACTGATGAAGATTTATCAGTCACTGAATTCATTGAAAAACCTGAAAACACAACACTTACAAATGCATCGATGGGAATTTATGTTTTTAATAAAGATGTTTTATTAAATATGGTTAAAGGCAATGATTTACCTGATTTAGATTTTGGGAAACACATCATTCCTTCAATGATTGGTAAAAAACCTGTTTATGCATATCAATTCTATGGATACTGGAAAGACGTAGGAACATATGATTCTTACTTAGAAACGAATTTAGGCTTAATTGAAACAGTTGATAAAATCGAATTAGATATGTATGATGATGATTGGAAAATCTATACACGTTCAGAAGAAAAGCCTTCTGTTAAAGTTGGGTCTAAAGCAACGATTAAGCAAGCTTTATTATCAAATGGTTCGATTGTTGCGGGTCACGTAGAACGCTGTGTAATTAGCCCTGGTGTTGTGATTCATCCTTTAGCTAAAGTAACCAACTCAGTTATCTTAAACGACGTTGAAGTAAAAGCTGGTGCGATTATTGATAACTGTATCATCGATAAACACACTGTCATCGAAGAAAACTGTATGATTGGATTTGGTGAAGACCTTTCGCCGAATACTGAAAGACCTGATTTACTAGCAAATGGAATTACTGTTATTGGTAAAAGACAAGTTATTCCTAAGAATATGATTATAGGTAGAAACGTTCGTATTTTTAAATCAGCCGATTTATCTAAAGTTAAAAGTAATACAGTTTACTCTGGATCGACGTTAAAATAAATAATTATGTAAATGACCACTTTTTGTGGTCATTTCTAATTATGACATAACTTTGACATTATTAAATGTTATAATTAAAAATAATTAAGGAGTTGATCTTTTTGAAAAAACGCATAATAGTATCCTCAATAATAGTTATCTTAACTATACTAATACTAGTATCTTGTAGAGTTATAGATGGTAGAGTATATAGAGTAATTCATAGAGGAGAAGACTTTACAGTATATAAAGATGTTATCCCTACATTTGCTGGTACGGATGATTACATTCTTCTAGGAGACTATGATGGATTAACATATGGTTTTTCATCAGGTACAAATTTCAATAAATACAAAGTAATATATGAAGATGAAGTATACTCTTTAACTCAAGCTTTAAATGAAAACATCTTTAGTCTAGAGTATTTAATTAATGAAATAAATCTAAAAGAGATAAATGGTGTAGAAACTACTTAGAAAAATAGTCTATAATATAAATCCAATATGAAATGTGGTAAAGGAGTCTCTAATGGCGAAAAAATTATTATTAATATGTTTAATTGTTTTCTCTGTATTTTTGAATGGATGTATAACTAGTGGCTATCAAGAAATAATAAATGGAAAATTATCTATTAATACAGTTGATTACAGAGTAGATTTTGATTTAGATGAGGAGATTATACTTAATGTAGGTTATTATACTAAAATTAATTTGAATACACTTAAATATGAATGTTGTGAAAATCCTGTTGAAGATAGAATTTGGGTATTTGCAATCAGTTTAGAAGATTATCGACCAAATAATCTTGAAAACAATTATACAATTCTCTTTGATAAACTTTTAACTGATGATAATTTAAGAGCAAGTACATTATGGGAAGTAGAAGTTGATTTTAATATTTTAGATTATAATCAAGGTGTACTTGGTGTTGGGTTAACAGAAGTTTGTTTAGTTGAAGGAAACTTAGTAGAAGAAGAGTATCCTCATCAAATCTTGTATTTCCAAACAAGTGATGATAAAATTTCAATCGCTCATGGAACATATATTTATGAGAACTAGTTATAGTTATTTTCAATTTAAAGGAGGAAGTAATGAATAGAAAGCTAATAATTTTATTTGTACTTTTAGTAACTATTTCACTTAGTAGTTGTACTAGTGGGTTTTATAGAGACCCTTTCTCTGTAGATATTAGTATAAATACTACTAAAAAACATGATATAAACGACCTCATTGAATTTGAAGTTAAATATGGGCATGATTATCCGGAAAATAGTAATTTTGATGTGAATGGTATTTCAGAACATAAAATAATTGTTTCAGTTTATGAAGAAACTAGTCCATATGAACATCCTACAATTTTCTTAACTTTATTCGAAAAAAGTTATACAGGAGACGAATTAGGAGACGAATCATATAGATACACTCCAAGTAGCGGTATATTTAGCAGGGATAAGTATAAACAAGTTCTAACTCTTGAAGTCGATTTATCTGAAGTTGATTTTGATAGAGGTCGAATAAGAATTAAGTTCATTGAGATCGATACAGATATTAACTCTATTGAATATTATGTATTTGAAGAGGTTTTCTTCGTTGTAGAAGATGATTTAGTTATATTTGATTATAAATACATAAGTGACTAAAATTATATAGAAACAACCTAAAATGGGTCATTTTTTTATATATTACCAAAATATTATTTTTGATTATTTTTGATTATTGATTAAAAAATATCAATATGTTATAATATAAAATTATGAAGGGGGTATTTAACTATGCTTGAAATAAAGAATGTATCTAAAACATATGGAAGTAAAGTTAAAGCTTGTGATGATATATCACTAACAATAGAAACCGGAGATATTTACGGATTTATTGGACATAATGGTGCCGGTAAAACGACACTTTTAAAAAGTATTGCTGGTATTATTAACTTTGACACTGGTGAAATCTCAGTTAATGGTCACGATGTTGTTAAAGACAGTTTAGAAGCCAAAAAACAAATCGCTTATATTCCTGATAATCCAGATATCTATGAAACATTATCTGGTATTGAATATTTAGATTTTTTAAGTGATGTATTTAACGTTGAAATTAGTAAGCGTAAAACTTTGATTGATAAATACGCTGAAATGTTTGAAATTCATGATGTATTAAACAATCCGATCAGTTCTTACTCTCATGGTATGAAACAAAAAATCGTGATTATGGGGGCATTGATTCACGAACCTAAGGTTATGTTATTAGATGAACCATTCGTAGGATTAGACCCAAAAGCTAGTTTTTTGTTGAAAGAAGTTTTTAAAGAGTTATGTAAGAACGGATCTTTAATCTTCTTCTCAACACATGTATTAGAAGTTGCAGAAAAATTATGTAATAAAGTAGCTATAATTAAACAAGGAAAAATTGTGGCAAACGGTGACACAGAAAGCGTCATTAAAGACAGTTCATTAGAAAGTATCTTCATGGATTTGTTGCAGGATAAATAATATGTATAGAAGTCTAATGAAAGTTTTCTTCAAAGAAAACTTAAGCGCAAGAAGAATTTTGGGTAGTGATCCTAAGAAGAACAAGGGAAAAACTATCCTCATTATATTCGCTATGCTTTATGCATTGGTGGCTTTCATGTTTGTGTTTGGAATGATGTTCTTCGATTTAGGAGACATGCTTAATCAAATGCAATCATTAAATGTCTTATTAATTTATGCTTTTATGTATAGTACGGCATTAACAGGTATTTTCGTTATTTTTAGAGCGAATGGGTATATCTTTAATTATAAAGACTATGAAATATTAGAACCTTTACCTCTTAAAGGTCACACTGTGATTCGAGCTAAATTAACCGTTATGTTAGTGTTTATCTATGTCAGTACGTTTATATTCCTTGGGCCAATCATGTTCAGTTATTTTTATCATGGTGGTTTTGATGTTCTTAGTTTAATTATTTATTTGGCTTGTTTTATAACAATCCCTGTTATACCTACCATTATCTTTAGTTTTTTAGCTTTATTAATCGGTAGATTAACTGCTAGGTTTAAAAAGAGTAATATCCTAAATATTATCTTTATGTTCGCACTATTTCTTGCGATCATGGTTTTACAGTTTTCTTTAGTAGGTTCTGGAGAAAATAACCCATTATTAAATCAAGCAGGGTTTATGGAAGCAGCTAGTAGGTATTTTCCACCGATTAAGTGGTTTACTGAAGCGATTGCGGATCATAATATATTAAGTTTAATACTATTAGTCGCTGTTAACACAGGCTTATTTATTGGTTTTGTTTATGTTATTCAAGGATTAGTTAAATCAACGAATCAAAGAAGTTTAACAAAACATGTAAGTAAAAATAACAAAGCAGTCGTATCTAAACAAAGTACTGTTTTAACAAGTATCGCAAAAAAAGAAGCGAAGACATTCTTTAATACCACAATCTATGTCTTTAACAGTGGGTTTGGAGTGGTGATCTTATTCTTGGCTGGATTTGCGACGTTAATCTTTAGAAATGATATCAATGCCTTTTTAGGCTTACTAGATGGGTCTGGTTTAAGTGCATTTGAAGTTATTTTAGTTTTCTTTGCGTTTTGTATATCAATGACATGTACAACCGCTATAAGTTTATCTTTAGAAGGAAAACAAATGTATATTTTGAAATCATTACCAATCAAAGCTAAAACGGTTATGCATGGTAAAATGTTGTTTAATATCATCCTTATCGTTCCAATCGCTATATTTAGTTTAGTACTCATAGGCATTGCTTTAAAACTAAACTTAGGGGTATTATTAATCCTTATCGTTTTCATATTAAGTTTATCAGCTTTAATAACAATATTTGGTTCTATCATCAACTTAGTCGTACCTAAGTTTGAATGGAGAAATCCAACTGAAGTTGTCAAACAAAGTGCTGGTGTCATGCTCGCTGTCTTTGGTTCATGGGCTTTCTTAATTTTAGATGGCTTTATTTACTACCAACTTATTGCAACAATACACCCAGATATGATTGTATTATTGCTTAGTTTATTGAACTTTATATTGGCAATTTTTGGCTTAATTTTCGTTAATAAAAAGTCAGAAAGCCTTTTCATTAAATTTGAGGTGTAAAACACCTCTTTTTTAATGCAAAAAAATTTGTGTTTTTATGTAATTATGATATAATTTTAGTGTTATTTTATATATATTTTATTTAAGAAAGGAAACTTAATATGACAAAGTATGTTTATTTATTCAAAGAAGCTGACCAATCAATGCGTAATCTTCTTGGAGGAAAAGGTGCAAACCTTGGACAAATGACAAAACTTGGTATGCCTGTACCTCAAGGATTCACAGTTTCAACTGAAGCTTGTACAAAATATTATGAGGACGGAAGACGTATCAATGAAGACATCGAAAAACAAATCTTAGATGCACTTCATGAAACAGAAAAAATTACTGGAAAAACATTCGGAGACAACGAAAATCCATTCTTAGTATCAGTTAGATCTGGTGCGAGAACTTCAATGCCAGGTATGATGGACACAATCTTAAACTTAGGTTTAAATGATGTAGCTGTAGAGGGATTAGCTAAAAACACTGACAACCCTAGATTCGCTTATGATTCATACCGTAGATTCATTACAATGTTCGCTGACGTTGTTATGGAAATTCCAAAATCTAACTTCGAAGAAATCTTCGATGCTAAAAAAGAAGAAAGAGGAATCACTGAAGATACTGATTTAACTGCTGAAGACTTAAAAGAAATCGTTGAAGGATTCAAAGTTAAATACAAAGAAATTCAAGGGGAAGACTTCCCACAAGACCCTAAAACACAATTAATCGATGCAGTGAAAGCTGTATTTAGATCATGGGACAACCCAAGAGCAAACTACTACAGAAGAATGAACAACATCCCTTACGAATGGGGAACTGCTGTTAACGTTCAAGCAATGGTATTTGGTAACATGGGAGAAACTTCAGGAACTGGTGTTGCTTTCACAAGAAACCCTGCAACTGGAGAAAACAAATTCTTTGGAGAATATTTATTCAACGCACAAGGTGAAGACGTTGTTGCGGGTGTAAGAACTCCAAAGCCAATTTTTGAATTAGAAAAAGATAACCCTGAAGTTTATGCACAATTCAGAGCTATCTCAGACAAATTAGAAAAACATTACAAAGATATGCAAGATATGGAATTCACAATCGAAAGAGGAGAATTATTCATCTTACAAACTCGTAATGGTAAAAGAACTGCACAAGCTGCTTTAAAAATCGCTATCGACATGGTTGAAGAAGGATTATTAACTGAACAAGAAGCTTTATTAAAAGTAGAACCTAAAGCTTTAGATTCATTACTTCACCCTACATTCGACGCTGATGCTTTAGCTGCTGCAGAAGTTTTAACTACTGGATTAAATGCATCACCTGGTGCTGCAACTGGTAGAGTTGCTTTCACAGCTGACAGAGCTGCTCAAATGGCTGAAGATGGAAAACCTGTTATCTTAGTAAGAGAAGAAACTACGACTGAAGATATCGAAGGTATGGCTGTATCAGCTGGTGTATTAACAAGCCGTGGTGGAATGACTTCACATGCTGCTGTTGTTGCACGTGGTATGGGTACTTGCTGTGTTGCAGGTGCTGGAGAAGTTAAAGTTGATGAAGAAGCAAAAACTTTTGAAGTTAATGGTCATTTATTTAAAGAAGGAGATTATATCTCATTAGATGGTTCAACTGGTAGAGTTTACGGTGAGCAAGTTAAAACTGTAGAAGCTTCAGTTTCTGGAGACTTTGCACAATTAATGGCATGGGCTGACAAATACAGAGCTTTAAATGTTAGAACAAACGCTGACAACCCAAGAGATGCTAAAGTTGCTTACGAATTTGGAGCACAAGGTATTGGTTTATGTAGAACAGAACATATGTTCTTCGATTCAGACAGAATTGGACCATTCAGACAAATGATCGTTTCTAAATCTGTTGAAGAAAGAGAAGTTGCTTTAAGCAAAATCTTACCAATGCAAAAAGAAGACTTCGTTGGATTATACAAAGAAATGAAAGGATATCCTGTTACAATCAGATTCTTAGACCCACCTCTACATGAATTCTTACCTCATGAAGATGCTGAAATCAAAGAATTAGCGAAAGAAATGGGATTATCATTCGATGAATTAAAAGAAACAGTTGAAGGATTAAAAGAATCTAACCCTATGTTAGGACACAGAGGTGTGCGTTTATCAATCACTTATCCTGAAATTGCTAAAATGCAAACAACTGCAGTTATCCAAGCTGCTTTAGAAGTAAATAAAGAAGGAATGAATGTTGTTCCTGAAATCATGATTCCACTTGTAGGTGAAATCAAAGAGTTAAAATACATCAAAGAAGTTGTTGTTGCTACTGCTGATGCAGTGATTAAAGAAGCTGGAGCTAAATTAGAGTACAAAGTTGGTACAATGATTGAAATTCCACGTGCTGCTTTATTAGCTGACGAAATCGCAGAAGAAGCTGAATTCTTCTCATTTGGTACAAATGACTTAACACAAATGACTTTCGGTTTCTCAAGAGATGACGCTGGTACATTCTTAGCTGACTACTACAACAAAAACATCTTTACTGCTGATCCATTTGCTCACGTTGACCAAAGAGGTGTTGGTAAATTAATGAAGATGGCTGTTGAAAATGGTAGATTAACAAGACCTGGTATGAAAATGGGAATCTGTGGAGAACACGGTGGAGATCCAGAATCAGTAGAATTCTGTCATGCTATTGGATTATCTTATGTATCTTGTTCACCATTTAGAGTGCCAATCGCTAGATTAGCTGCTGCACAAGCAAATATTAAGAATCCTAGAAAATAATTTACATACATTAAGAACCTGAAATTTCAGGTTCTTTTTTTTTATTTAATAGGAAA
>NPIG01000055.1_pt1 | contig 132681 bp, 121 predicted proteins | sample 8637441 | NCBI WGS metagenome assembly NPIG01 (sample SAMN07420675, study PRJNA396082) | bioreactor metagenome | isolation source: sample BR6 brine-fed electro-methanogenic bioreactor BR | place: Japan: Kochi | collected 2016-06-14
AGCCGTTTGAGCCGTTTGAGCCAACTGCTCCTGCACTCCCGCAAGTAACTGCGAGTTCGTGCTATTAACTGCGGAATGCTCTCTCGCAAATCCACCGCCCAACAGCGCGTTATCTTGCTCTTCCATTGCTAATTTTATGGACTTACTAAGTTCACCTTCAACTAGCACATCATTCGGTTTATCCAAGCCGCTCTCTACTTCGAGTGAACTATCTAAAGCTTCATTAGTTACGATATCATCGCTCTTTGAAAGATCTTGATGCCCAATAGGAGAGGTTTCACTTGCCGCCTGAGGCAAAACACTTCCGCTTTGCGGCAAACCCTGAAGACTCGTGCCTTGCTCCAAAGGTGTATTATTTTCTGCTAAGCGCGCTTGCGAGTATGCACCCGACAGGTAATCACCAAAAGCCTGCGCTGCAGGAACTACAGCCGTATTAGCTGCTAACAATTGGCCATTAAAGCCCTGCTGCACAGCAGAGCCAGATATTGGCAATAATGACACACCCGGAGCGACTGAATTACTCATAATACCACCCATGAACTTATCGATGGTGGAGCTGAAGCAAAATCAAGGCCAGATTAAATAAAAGAGGACGGCCGAAGCTGAGAGCGCTCATCCAACAGTTTTTGTAACTGCTTATCCTCTACCTGTTTCTCTTGTGCAACCACTTTTGAAACTAGGCTATCAACAGCTTGATGCTTACCATGCATCTGAGCCCAATATTTTTTTATCTGCTCAAGCTGGCCTAGGTTATGCTGCATTGCTTTACGGTGCTTCTCAATTGCATCAGAAATTTTTGCCATAAATGCCTGATAATTTTGCAGCTGCCCTACATCAAGGCCTCGATTGACAGCTTCGCGATAGGCCTGTTGATATTCTGCTAAGTATCCCTGTAGCTGTGCCAACTGAGCTTTATCAGTCTCAACACGCTTCACCTGCTCACCCAGAAACTGCTCAGCTTGTGCTTTGCGTTGCTGAGCCAAATTGAGAACAACCTGAAGCCTTGAAGAGCGCTTTTTCATGCCCGCGCCGGCTCAGCAGGCTGTAGAGATATAGACATCATACGTAAGCTATCGTTGACATTCATTGCTTCATTTAGACCTTGTCTTAGAAATTGACGCATTGTTGGTACACGCTCTATAGCAAAATCGGTATCTGGATCGCTACCACGTACATAAGCCCCCACTGCAATTAAGTCCGCATTTTGCTGGTATTTTGAGTATAGCTGCTTAAAACGCATAGCCAATGCTATATGCTCAGACGTCACAATAGATGGCATAGCTCGACTGATTGATGCTTCCACATCAATCGCGGGGTAATGCCCCTGCTCAGCAAGCTGACGGGACAAAACAACGTGCCCATCCAAAATCGCACGTGCCGCATCAGCCACTGGATCTTGCTGGTCATCACCTTCCGTTAAAACGGTATAAAAAGCTGTAATAGACCCTTGCCCCGTTGCATCATTACCGGCCCGCTCAACCAGTTTAGGCAGTTTTGCAAACACTGAAGGCGGGTAACCTTTCGTTGCAGGGGGTTCGCCTATCGCTAAAGCAATTTCACGCTGCGCTTGCGCATAACGAGTCAGCGAATCCATTAGCAGAAGTACACTCTTACCTTGGGAACGAAAATACTCTGCTATTCGGGTAGTCAATTGAGACGCCCTGAGGCGCATTAATGGAGAGTCATCTGCTGGCGAAGCGACAACAACAGAACGCGCTAACCCTTCAGGCCCTAGATTGTGCTCAACAAACTCCTTAACCTCTCTCCCCCTCTCTCCTATCAGCCCCACAACGGTAATATCAGCCTCTGTCGCTCGCGTCATCATGCCTAACAGCACCGATTTTCCCACACCACTGCCAGCAAACAAGCCCAAACGCTGACCTTTACCTACAGTCAATAGCGCATTAATCGCTTTAATTCCAACATCAAGCGTCTCGTTGATAGGGAAGCGCTCAAGCGGGTTAATTACCTCTCCCGCCATGGAAACAAATTGCGCACACTTTAACGGCCCCTTGCCATCCAACGGCTCACCAACGCCATTAAGTACACGCCCAAGAAGTTCAAAACCGACCGGAACGTCCCGTTCAGTATTTAAAGCAACCACCTTGGCACCCGGCGCTAAGCCATCCACCGGCTGAAGCGGCATCAGATAGATACGATCCCCTGAAAAGCCAACCACCTCAGCCTCAATGCCGCCACTTGGCCTCATGATGAGACAGTTATCACCAATGGCGACATTCAGACCAACCGCCTCTATGGTAAGACCAATCAAACGAGTGATGCGCCCTTGCAACATCGGTTTAGGCGGACTAAGAGGAGCTTGAAGTGCTTCTATTGCACGCTTAAACGTTTCATCCCTCATGCGTATCACTGGGCGTAGCGTCAGAAGCGCTAAGATATTCAGCTAAGCGTTTGTTTACTTGCGCGACAATATCCGAAAAACGGCGCTCAATGGAATCATCTACTCGCGTATTTTGAGATTCAACAAAACATCCTCCCAAAGTAACAGACGAATCTGTCACAAATCGGATTCGGCTATCAGGTAGGTCTGTGAGAGATACAACAGCAGGCTGATCATCGGGATGTATTCTAATGCGAACCTCAGCCTCTGGATCAGGTAACTCAGAGAGAGAGGCTTTTACCGAAGCAAGAATTACTTCTTTTTGAGAAACTAATTCTGTACGCAATACAGACTCTGCGATACTAATCGCTAAAGTAGCAACCCACTCGGCACATTCATCATTCCTCCTCCATAATGGAGCTTCCAGAGAGGACAGCATAGAGGTCAACTTCTCTGTGAGCGTTTTGACTTCTTGCTCACCTCGCTCTAAGCCTACTTGATATCCGCGTGCCTCCCCCTCTTTTTGGCCAAATTCGTAGCCTTCCTGCTTACCGCTTTCAAACCCTTCCTCAAACGCGCTTTCACGGATGGATTCCAGCTCAGCCAAGGTCACTTTTTCAGCAACGATCTCCTCTTCCTGAACAATGACATCTGGTTCAGGCTCACTATTTTTAGCATGAATTCCGATCACATGGCTGCTACCAACTTCAGGTAACAACCAACTTTGCGCTGTACTTGCAATATCGGCTGCTTTAATTCTAACAGGAACCTTTTCAAAGGGCTTCATAGGTGCACCTAAATCATATCATCGCCACTGCCGCCAAGCATGATTTCACCATCATCTGCAAGTCGACGAGCAACAGCAAGAATCTCTTTTTGAGCTTCTTCCACCTCACTGACACGAACAGGCCCCTTAGCCTCTAAATCATCGCGAAGCAATTCAGCCGCACGTTTTGACATATTCCTGAAAATTTTCTCCTGAAGCGCTGTCTCTGCGCCTTTCAATGCCAAAATCAGTACATCTGTTGATATTTCTCGCAAGATCACCTGTACACCCCGATCATCCACATCAATGAGATTATCAAAGACAAACATAAGATCCTGAATTTGTACGGCCAGCCCTTCGTCGACCTCTCGAATACCTTCCATCAACTCAGCCTCTATCGTACTATCGATAAAGTTCATGATATCTGACGCCTGCTTAACACCTCCCAGCGTCCGCGATTGTCCACTGCGAGAGCCACTGAACTGGCCTTCCAGCATATCATTCAACTCTTGCAGTGCCTGAGGCTGAATACGATCTAAAGCTGCCACGCGCATGATAATATCCAAACGCACTTTGTCATCAAAGAAAGCTAATACGCTGGCAGCTTGATCTGGGTCTAGATATGAAACCACCACTGCTTGTATTTGAGGATGCTCAAAGCGAATCGTTTCAGCGATCTGCCTAGGCTCCATCCAACGCATCGTATCTAGCCCAGAGGTGTTCGTACTCATAAGAATACGATCAAGCAAAGTTTTAGCTTTTTCTTCCCCTAACGCCTGATTAAGCATAGCTCTGATATAACGGTCATTATTAATTCCTATGCCCGTTTGATCACTGACTAAATGCATAAAGTCAGAGACAACGCCCTCTACACGGGATTGAGGAACGTTATCCAATTGGGTCATCGCCTCACCAATCAGCTGAACCTGCTTAGGCCCCAAATGTTTGAGCACTTCCGCCGCATCATCTTCTCCTAAACTAATGAGCAAGATAGCCGCTTTCTCTATATCCCTCAGCTCTTGATCATCGCTCATCGGTATTAATCCATTGTTTTACCGCCTGTGCGACACGTGCTGGATCTTCAGCAATCATACTTCTCACGGCGTTTAGCTGATATTCAAAACTTTCATTAGGCGTAGGCAATAAAGAATCCTCTCGGCCGCCGAAGGTTACCCGATCATCCGACACGTCCGTACTATCCAAACCATCAAGCTCTGCCGATACATCTCCAGCGCCACCGGCTACAGCAGCTGGAAGCGCAGGAGCCGCCAATCCTTTTAAAATTCGCAGCAACCCAAACCCCAAGAGTAAGACCAATAGCACAGCACCTACCTGCTTAATCAAGTCTTGCAACCAAGGCTGCTCCCAAATAGGCACTTCCTCTTCAACAAAAACCTGTTCTGGCACAAAAGGAGAGTTAATCACATTAACACTATCGCCTCTTACGGCAACATAACCGACGGCATCTTGAACCAGTATTCTAAGTCGCTCTAGTTCACTTTCTGACCACGGTGTTTTAACCGTTTCACCGGTTTCACTATTAATAGAGACCAAATCATCTACTACAACAGCCACACTTAACCGTTCAACACGCCCACTTTGGTGCTTTGTATAGGAGATAGACCGATCTAATTCGAAATTCCTTGTTGCCTGTTTGCGGCTACTACCCGGGACAACACCATTAGTTGCCGCCGCGTTTGCTCCATTCGCCACTTCAGGAACTGTGGCCGGACCAGGAGGCTGATTGGAAAGCGCGCCTGGAATACCCTGAGGATTACCTACACCTACACGACTTTCATCTACAGTTTGCTCGCTTCTTAGGGAAGGAAGATCAGGATTATAAAGCTCATCGGTCTGCTCAACCGCTGTAAAATCAACTTCAGCCGAGACCTCAGCCCGAAAGCGCCCAGTACCCACTACCGGCAGGAGAATGCTATTAACACGATTTAGCAGCGTTTCTTCGACTTTTCTGGCATATTCAAACTGCTTCGATGCTAAAACCACATCTTCATCTTCGTCGCGAGCACTCAACAGTTGCCCGCGTTGATCAACTACAGTCACATCCTTAGCATCTAAAGATGGAATTGAAGAAGCCACTAAATTGGCGATCGCAGCCACATGCTCCCGTTCCAATTTTCTACCGGCAAATAATTCCAAAAAAACAGATGCACTGGTTTTTCTTTGATCCCTAACAAAGACTGTATCTTTAGGGATGGCCAGATGCACCCGGGCATTCCTGACTGCCACCATGCTCGCTATCGTCCGAGAAAGCTCCCCTTCAAGCCCTCGCCGATAGCGAGCATTTTCCATAAACTGGCTAACACCCAAACTCTGATCTTTATCTAACAGTTCAAAGCCTACTGTCTTATCAACAGAAAAACCTTCTGCAGCCAGTTTAAGACGCGCCTGATGTACATATTCATCAGGGACAAGAATGGCCCTACCATCGCCCTCAAATTTATATGGAATGCTGTATAATTTTAGTTGCTCAATAACTTGGTTAGCATCGACAAATTCAAGATTTGAAAACAAAACACGATAATCTGGGGCGCGCGACCACAACACCACAGCAAAACCAATAGCAATGCTCGCAGCCAAGCCCACCATCAAACCCAATTGGCGGAGGATAGTCAGCTTATTAAAGCCCGACATTAGCCCACCAGATTGTAGCGCTGCTGCATTATTATCCATACGTGTTTATATCTTATATCAAGCCATTAAATTGGCATTTTCATCACATCTTCGTAAGCCGTCACCAGACGGTTGCGCACTTGAGTCATCGCCTGAAAAGAAACAGACGATTTTTGCATCTGAATCATTACCTGGCTTAATTCCACTCGAGGATCACCCTGCTCATAAGCAGTAGCCATCCGGCTCGACTCCATTTGAGCGCTATTGACTTTATCAACCGCATTTTTCAATAAAGACCCGAAGCCTTCATCATTCACAGCTCTTACGGAATCTAATTGCGTCGAAATCTTGACAGCTTGAACACCTTGCTGCGCATCTGCCTTCATGGCACGCATCTGCATCAAGACACTATTAATATCAGCTCTCTCAATCACAACCCACCCCTACGACAATTTATTGACATTATATTCAATAAAAGTACTTTAACAAGCCGCATTACCTCTTTACAACGCCATAAATATGGCACATTTAGAGAAAACACGCTTAACACTCACTATAAATGCAAAAAGCGAGCCAAGCTCGCTTTTTAATAAAACCACTTATATCAAGCTACATCTGGGGGGTCACCATACTTCAAGCGCACATACATTAAAGCAACAGTAATCGCATCACCTAAGGCCGTATGGCGCTCCAACATAGGAATATCTAACTTTCTTGAGATAGTATCAAACCTCAGGTCAACATTACCGCCAACAGAGCGCCACTTAATAATATCGTGGTACACATGTGATAATTCAATTGCCTTACATGGTAATCCAAAACCAAATTTAGGGCGAATAAACTTATCCAACATCCTGATGTCATAGTTTACGTAATAGCCAAGAATTGGCCTATTTCCTACAAACTCCAAGACCTGTTCAAGCGCATCATCCAACTCAATACCATCAACAAGATCTGCTGCCCTTATTTTATGAATTTTAATAGAGTCTCCGGTAAGGCTTTTAGGGGGCCTAAGCTTAATATCAAGGCGCTCGCTTGTTAGCACCTTTCTCCCTTTAACTTTAACTGCGCCAATCGAAACAATATCAGCCGTTTTTACATCAAGCCCAGTTGTCTCACAATCTAAAGAAACAACTTCATCACCCTCATAAGGTTCAAAGAGATGAGCATAAGGACCTGTCTTGTGCTCCATTTTTTCTTTCATTCTTCTTATTGTTCTGGGGATAATCATAAAATTTAACGACTCCCTAAGTGATAACGTAACTCTAAATGCTTTTTAAATCCTTTCACGATATGGAATGCGTCTCTTAATAGATCACGTTCCATTTTATTCATAGACTGGAGATCAAGGGTATTAGGCGTTAGGTCAACACCCGCTTCTTGCTCTTCCGCCCTTTTAATTTGCTGTCGCAGCCGTAGCTGAATAAACAAACCTAAGGCTTCTGATAAATCCTTCGCATGCTTCTCTTTCATGATACCAGCTTCAGCCAATGCCTCTAAGCGTTTAAAGGTATTTGTCGCTAAAATGCGCTGCTCTAATGCCATTGTTCTAACACCATGAACAATAGGGAAGATACCGCCCTTTTTAACATCCAGTTGTCCCTTCTCCTTCAAGTTTCCAAAAAATGTCAAAGGCGTATCAAACTCCAATGCAACTTTGGCAAAATGAGAGAAGAAAACATCATTATTTTTCAGATACTTAAAAAACCAGTTTCTTGCCGCTTTGAATAAAGCAGGATTACCAGCAACAGGTTTAGCATCAACCGCAATCGCTAAATTCATTTGGTCCGCTTCTTTCCAACTTGATGACCAATCTCCCATCTTTTGAGTCCAATCACCTAGGGAGTTCACCCATGCTGGATTTGAAACCATAATATTCCCTGGGCAAGGCGGATACCCAAACTTCATGAGTTCTTCACTAAACTGATTCATCACCTCTTGCATTTGAGGCCAAACAAGTCCGTCACGATAAATAATTGCATTATCCTGATCCGTTTTCATGACTTGCTCTCCACGCCCTTCAGAGCCCATAACAATAAGGCAAACGTGAGGTTGCATATCCGCAGGGACCATTAAGTCAAACAGTTTAGCCATAACACGACCATTCATCGCAGCCAACAGATCCATAGCAAAGCGCGTCTTAACACCATGGGATACCAATGAGCGGATTAAATCATTCAACCCTTGTGCAGCCACATGCAAATCTTCGACTGTTTTTGCACGCTCAATACGCAAACCGATAACATGTGAATGACTTGAGAAAAAGCTCAACACATCTGTTAAATCAACGATACCAACCAGCTCTGCGCCCTCCATCACAACGACGCGTTCAATATGCTGCTGCGTCATGGTGATTAGCGCGTTAAACAAATACTCATCCGGACTGATACTTATTAATCGATACGTTGCTATATCACCCACAGATGTTGAGATAGACAACTCATTCATCACGACTGCATTCAATAAGTCCGTGCCTGTGACCATCCCATACCGCGTTCCTTTTCTCACCAGTACACAATCTACTTTTTTCTCGCGCATCAAGACGGTAGCTTCTTTGATCGATGTTTCTTCCAGAACAATGAGTGGCTCTCGAATCACACCTTCATTTACCCTAGCCAACATAAATTCAGCCATATCCTGAGACTCGCCATGCTGCTCAAGTATCTCTGTCTTCGCTGTTAAGTTTTGTTGAAAATAGTCAGCAAATAAGGAATTAGTAGAAACAAGATCTAGCACTGTCTTAGTAGGAATAATATGGCAAATTGTTTCCTCTTCCGCGGTAAAATTGTGAATTGCTCTGCCTTTAATTGCCGACCAAGCACCAAAATAATCTTCGTTCTCATAATGAACAAATATGTGCTCTTGACCATCATCCTCGCCGTCGGGCGCTTCACTTTCTGATACTCGCCCTTTCAAGACAACATAGACCCCTTCAGGAACAGATCCGGCCGCCATGACGACCTCACCTTTTTGAAAATAGCCAATATCAAGATTTTGACGAAGCAATGCTTGCTCACTCTCACTCAGCAGGCTAAATGGCAAGTTATCCATATTGAAAGATGAAGGCATAGCAATTTCCTCTGTATCATAAAAAAGGGCACATCAACTATCGCTGATGCGCCCTCGGAACTTTGAGCGTTAACTCAAATATTAGTGAGCGTGAGCTTCACCAGCACCACGTGGAATACGTAGGTCTTCAACAATACGCTGCATCTCTTCAGATGGAGGCGGTGTCATTGAAGCAACAACAATTGCCACAACAAAGTGAAGAATCATACCAACAGTACCAAAACCACCAGGGCCAATGCCTAAGAAGTAATCGGCCTTATCACCACCTGCGAATACGAAGTACCACATGTAGCCAACAGTTGAGACCAGACCTACTAGCATACCTGCAACAGCACCCTGCGTATTCATACGCTTATAGAAGATACCTAACATGATAGTTGGGAATACCGACGCACACGCAATACCGAAGGCCAACGCCACAACCTGAGCCACAAAGCCTGGCGGGTTAATACCGAAGTAACCTGCAATACAGATCGCCACAATCGCAGCTAAACGAGCATACATAAGCTCTTGCTTATCTGTGATATTTGGATTGATCGTTTTCTTCATCAAGTCGTGAGAAATAGCTGTAGAAATTACCAACAACAAGCCTGCTGCTGTTGATAGAGCTGCTGCTACAGCCCCTGCAGCCACCAAAGCGATTACCCAGTTAGGCAGTTGAGCAATATCCGGGTTAGCCAATACCATGATGTCACGATCTACATAAACCTCATTAGCAAAAGGCTGCTTAGCTGAATCAAATTCAGCATCCGCTTTGGCATTAACTGCCAAGCGCTGCCCCATTTCACCACGAGTATCAGCATCATCAAACTGAGGCTTACCACCTTTGCCATCAAATGCAGCACCAGCAGCGTACTGAATTTTGCCATCGCCGTTACGATCATTCCACGCTAAAAGACCTGCGTTTTCCCAGTTCTTAAACCAAGATGGAATCTCACTATACGCAGTACCCGTATTATCAGGGCCATTGATAGTCTGAATCAGATTTACACGACCGAAGCCTGCTACACCAGGAACCGCAGTGTAAAGCAATGCGATGAAAATCAACGCCCAACCAGCAGAAGTACGCGCATCTTTTACACGCGGCACAGTGAAGAAGCGAACGATTACGTGAGGAAGACCCGCCGTACCGCACATCAGCGCAACCGTTAAGCAGAAGATGTCTATGGTCGACATCTTACCGGCTGTGTACTGAGCGAAGCCTAGATCCACAGATAGCTTATCCAGCGTTGCTAATACGGACTGACCAGATTCCAACGTCGCGCCTAAGCCAATCTGGGGTAGAATGTGACCTGTTACCTGTGCAGACAGGAAGAATGCAGGAACCGTAAATGCTAGGATCAATACACAGTATTGTGCTACCTGAGTGTAGGTAATACCCTTCATACCACCCAATACAGCGTAGAAGAATACGATTGCCATACCGATAACAACACCTGTGTTGATATCAACATGTAAGTAACGAGAAAATACGATACCCACACCACGCATCTGACCTGCTACGTAGGTGAAGGAGATAACAATCGTACAAACTACAGCAATAGTACGCGCAACGTTTGACTCGTAGCGGTCACCGACAAAGTCAGGCACCGTGAACTTACCAAATTTACGCAGATATGGCGCAAGCAATAACGCCAGCAATACATAGCCACCTGTCCAGCCCATAAGGTAAGCTGAACCATCACGGCCGATAAAGGAGATCAATCCTGCAAGGGATATGAAAGATGCTGCTGACATCCAGTCAGCCGCAGTTGCCATACCGTTAGCAATCGGGTGTACACCACCGCCAGCAACGTAGAACTCTTTGGTAGAACCCGCTCGGGCCCAAACCGCGATACCTATATATAGGAGGAATGATCCACCAATAGATATGTATGATAATACATCAACACTCATATTAACGCCGTCCTATGTAAATTATTATTATTCGTGAACGTCATATTTTTCGTCGAGTTTGTTCATACTAAACACGTATGCCCAGATCAACAAAACGAAGACGAAGATAGACCCTTGCTGGCCAAACCAGAATCCTAACGGAAATCCACCCAATTGAATGGCATTAAGCTGATCAACAAACAAGATGCCACAGCCGTAAGAAGCTACGAACCAGATGGCAAGGTAGGTCATAATTATGCGCAAGTTTTCGCTCCAATAAGCTTTTGCGCTATCACTACTGATTGACATGGCACTATCCTTTATTTTTTGTTATCGGATTAGATTGAAATAGTAGACAGGGTGAATCTACCAAAGAGTGATGACAAACAAATCCCCGACTTTAGTCGGTAAACATTGTCAACATTGTTACATTCTGTGGCGCAAACCTGCGCCATGCTTCACTTACAGCCAGATTAGTGAAAACTCCTTAACATACAACAAGCTATACAAAGGTATAACAGAGTAGTGAGTCCCTCTCCTATTTTCGGTTACACTTAAGGTTCTCAAGCAATTGTTTCAAGGTATGTCGACATGTTAGCGGGCTGGTCCATTATCCTTATCTCACTTTTATATGTAGGCCTGTTATTTGGTATCGCCTACTACGGAGATAAAACAACACGGGGGAAATATTACGCTACAAATCCCTTCATATACTCGCTATCCCTTGCGGTTTATTGCTCGTCTTGGACTTTTTATGGTGCCGTTGGCAGGTCTTCGTATTCCGGCTGGGAGTTCATTGCGACCTATTTAGGCCCCATTCTGGTTTTTATTTTTGGCTGGCGAGTTATTGAAAAAATCATTCTTGTCAGCAAGCAGCAAAATATAACGACCATCTCAGACTTTATCTCATCTAGATACGGCAAAAGCCAAGCCCTAGCTGTAATGGTTACGATTATTGCTGTCCTTGGTACAATTCCGTACATTGCCATGCAACTAAAAGCCGTTGCCATCAGCTACAACGCCTTAGCACCAGGCACCACAGAAGCATTGAGCAAAGGTAGCGATACGGCACTTTTTGTGGCCATTCTTATGGCTATTTTTGCCATTCTCTTTGGCACACGCCACATCGACGCAACAGAACACCATGAAGGGCTCGTCCTCGCCGTTGCTTTTGAATCCATCATCAAATTAACCGCGTTTATAGCGGTTGGCATCTTTGTTTCGGGGCAAGTGTTTGATGGCTTTTATGACACCCTACTGCATATCCAAGAGCAATTGGTGAGCGATAGTAAATATGAGAGTTTTTTAGGTGGCAGTTTTTTGACAGAAATACTCTTAGCCTGCGCGGCGATACTGTGTTTGCCTCGGCAATTTCATGTCACCATCGTTGAAAACACGAACGTACGAAATCTTAAAACAGCCCGATGGCTCTTCCCTATTTATATGACACTGCTGAGTCTTTTTGTGTTGCCTATTTCCAGCGCAGGCAACGTCTTCTTTCAAGGCGAACAGATTGACCCGGATACCTTTGTCCTCATGCTGCCACTAGAGTCAGGCTATAAAGGGCTGGCAACATTTGCCTTTATCGGCGGGCTCTCAGCAGCGACAAGCATGGTTATTGTCGCCAGCATTACACTATCAACCATGGTCTGCAACGATATTGTGATGCCCCTGCTGTTCCGCATCAAACAACTTAATCTACCCCAGAACCGCAATTTAGGTTCACTATTACTCAAAGTTCGTCGCCTGACTATTATTGCTTTATTACTATCAGCCTATTTCTATTATCGAATCTTTGGCGACCAAGGCCCCCTCTCCTCTTTTGGATTACTGGCATTCGTTGCCGCCGCACAATTCCTGCCAGCTATTCTCGGTGGTATTTTCTGGAAAAGTGGTTCACGAAAGGGAGCTTTAGCAGGCCTTTGGGCTGGGCTGATTCTTTGGGTTTACACCTTGGTCATACCCACATTTATCAACGCACAAATCATACCTCCACATTTTCTTGAGAATGGGCTATTTGATTATCAGTTATTAACACCGACCGCGTTGTTTGGAATTTCAGGGCTAGATCCTTTAACCCACGGGACACTTTGGAGCCTCTTAGCTAACCTCCTTCTCTATGTAGGCATCTCTCGTTACAGCTCCCAACGTCTTGTCGACCGAATTCAAGCAAGCGCCTTTGTCGATGTTTACAATAAAGATCTCACAGAGCCATCACGCCAACTCGGCACGGTAACTGTTGGCGATTTGCAAATGCTGACAGAGCGCTTTCTTGGCCTTAGCAGGACACAGCATGCTTTCACAGGCTATGCATTGCAAAGAAACGAAGACCCACCTCTTTCTGGAGAAAAAGCCTCTGCGGAGTTTATAAGCTTTACAGAGCGTCTTTTGGCAGGCGTTATCGGAGCATCTTCTGCAAGGATTGTCTTAGCATCTACTTTGCGCGGGAAAGAGATGCAAATTGGAGACGTCGTTTCTATTGTTGATGAGGCATCTCAGGCTCTAAGATTCAATCGCTCCTTATTGCAATCTACCATAGAGAATATCGGGTTAGGCATTAGCGTTGTTGATCAGCAATTGCGTCTTGTCGCTTGGAATCGTCCTTATGTTGAGATGTTTGGATACCCAGATGGGTTGATCTGTATAGGCCGATCAATTGAAGAGATCTTTCGCTACAACGCAATTAAAGGAGAGTATGGACCGGGAAACATAGATGAACAAGTCACCAGACGGGTTGAGAGCATAAAATCAGGCCGCCCTCATAGCTATGAGCGCTATCGACCCGACGGCACCGTCTTAGAGGTACGCGGCAATCCTATGCCAAATGGCGGTTATGTAAATACCTATATGAATATCACCCAACATAAACAGGTAGAAGAAGCCCTTAGAGAAAGTGAGCAAAATATTCGTATATATACAGACAATGTTCCGGTACTCATTGCCTACTTAGATACTGAACGCCGTTATCTCTTCGTTAACAAAGCCTATGCAGAGGCGTTTGGTTTTGACCGGCAAACATTAATCGGAATGCCTGCCTACAAAGTCATGAGTGAAAGCGAATACGCTAAGCGCCGAGGCTACATTGAAGAAGCGTTGAAAGGCAAACGTCAGAAATTCGAAACTAACCTGCCCTCACAAAAAGAAACCAAACGTTTTGCCGAGGTGACTTACATCCCTCATATCGGTGAATATGGCGATATACTCGGCTATTTTACGCTCTATCAAGATATAACCGAGCGACGTGAAGCAGAGGTCGCTCTACAAGTCACTAACGAAACGCTCGAACAACGCGTAAAAGAGCGTACTCACGCATTATCCGTCGTCAACAAAGAGCTACGTAAAGAAAACACCATTCGTGCGTTAATGGAAGATGAGCTACGCCAAGCGAAAAGCGATGCAGAAGCTGCCAACTTTGGCAAAACTCGCTTTTTGGCTGCCGCCAGCCATGACTTGCTTCAGCCTCTGAATGCAGCACGACTGTTTACTTCAGCATTAGCTCAACAAAGTCACAGTTCCCCCAGTACAACACAGCTCGTTGATAACCTCGACGGCTCCCTTAAAGCAGCGGAGGAGCTGATTACAACCATTTTAGATATCTCGAAACTGGATGCCGGTGCACTCGAGCCCGTTATTAGTCACTTTTCACTGGATACATTATTTAACAACCTAAGCACAGAATTTAATGCTCTCACTCAAGAAAAAGGCCTCACATTTAGATTTGTCAACTGTCAAAAGACCGTTATTTCAGATCAAAAATTATTGAGAAGAATACTGCAAAACTTCCTTTCCAATGCCGTGCGCTACACTCAGAATGGAAAAATCTTGCTAGGCTGCCGTCGCAAAAACGATAAACTTCGTATAGAGGTTTGGGATACCGGCGTAGGTATTCCCAAAAATAAAATCAGCGAAGTCTTTGAAGAGTTCAAGCGCATAGATAACCCTAAACACTCCCAAGTTAAAGGGCTCGGGCTCGGCTTAGCCATCACTGATAGAATTGCGCGCATGTTACACCACCCTCTCAATGTTCAATCATGGCCCGGCTCTGGAACCGTCTTTAGTATTGAGGTGCCATTAGGAGACCCGGCAAAAGCAGTTCAGGCAAAACCCGAACAACGCGGCTGGATTCGCAGCAAAGCACTTAATGGTACCACTGCACTCATTATCGACAACGAACCTAAGATCCTTGAGGGTATGACAGCCCTTTTACAAGGCTGGGGCTGTAACACATATACCGCATTGTCTATTAATGAAGCCTTGTCACTCTACGAAAATACGGCAACTACCAAACCTGATATTATCCTAGCTGACTACCACTTAGGAGAGACAGACACTGGTATCATGGCGCTTCAAGCCCTCTATCAACTTTGGCAGGAAACCATTCCCGCACTGGTAATTACAGCAGATAGAACAGATGCGGTAAAAGAGGAGATTAATGCCTTTGGTGCGCACATACTGACAAAGCCCATTAAGCCCGCCGCCCTACGCGCTATGATCAACAAGCTATCGAGTAGTCATAAAGATACATAAAAAAAGCGCCAACCTGGCGCTTCTCAAAACAATCGATATGAATCTTATTGTTAAGATTCCATATCCGTACGAGCAGGGCCTACGCTCAATCGTTGGGCAGCGATAACTGCCTGTGTACGACTATGAACACCAAGCTTACGTAAAATTGCGGTTACATGAGCTTTAATCGTCGCTTCAGACACATTCAGTTCATAGGCAATTTGTTTGTTCAGCAACCCTTCGGTCAACATCGTAAGAACACGGAACTGCTGCGGCGTAAGGGAGGCAAGTGCTTCTGCAAACTTGCGTTCTTCAACGCTTACATCCTCTGGTTGATCCTCATGAATCTCCTGAGGCAACCACTCCTCACCTTCGAGGACAGCTACAATCGCTTCAGAGATAGTTTCTAATGGAGCCGACTTAGGTATAAAACCAGAGGCACCAAAATCCATCGCTCGCTTCATTACACTGACTTCTTCGCTACCCGACACCACAACAACAGGCAAACCCGGGTTTTGCCCGCGAAGGAAAATCAATCCAGTAAATCCATTGGTACCCGGCATATGAAGGTCTAACAATACAAGATCAGCATCACTATGCTGAACCACCGCTTCTTGAACGGCGGCTAGTGAATCGGCTTCAACAATTTCAACACCTGCGATAGCTTGTGTGACCGCTTGTCTTAGAGCCGCACGAAAGAGTGGATGATCATCTGCAATAATGATTTTACTGGCTAGTTGCATGCTTTATCCTCCGGACGCTGTCGCCCCCGTTTCACTGATCTTCATTCTTGAATGCGTAGAATAATACCACCTCTTTAAACGCAAAACTCCCCCTACAGATCAACTGAAGGGGGAGTTTTAGACGAATGTACTGCTTTATCAGCTAAATTTGATCAGCTTTTGCGGTTCATACGATTTTCAATCAGGTCATCCACTACCGTTGGGTCAGCCAAAGTTGAGGTATCACCCAACGCACTAAAATCATCTTCCGCGATCTTACGCAAAATTCGGCGCATAATTTTACCCGAACGCGTCTTTGGCATACCTGGCGAGAACTGAATCAAGTCAGGCGATGCGATGGGGCCAATCTCTTTACGAACATGATTACGCAGCTCTTTCATCAGTTCATCCGACTGTTCAAAACCTGCCTGAAGCGTCACATAAACGTAAATACCCTGACCCTTGAGGTCATGGGGATAACCGACCACCGCAGCCTCAGCCACAGCTGGATGAGCAACCAATGCTGATTCAACCTCTGCGGTCCCCATACGGTGTCCAGAGACATTGATAACATCATCCACACGCCCTGTAATCCAGTAATAACCATCTTCATCGCGTCGCGCGCCATCACCCGTGGTGTAAACACCTTTATAGGTAGTGAAGTAAGTCTGCACGAAGCGATCGTGATCACCCCAAATTGAGCGAGCTTGTGAAGGCCAAGAATCCGTAATAACCAAGTTTCCGTCAGTAGCACCCGACAACTCGTTCCCTTCGGCATCCAACAACGCTGGCTGTACACCAAAGAATGGACGAGAAGCAGAACCAGGCTTAGCGGCTGTCGCGCCCGGTAAAGGCACAATCATGACACCACCAGTCTCCGTCTGCCACCACGTATCAACGATTGGGCACTTCTCTTTACCTACAACACGGTTATACCACTCCCAAGCCTCTGGGTTGATTGGCTCACCCACAGAACCTAAGATGCGCAACGTCGAAAGATCAGAGTCGCCTAATACATCCTCACCCTGCTGCATTAATGCACGAATAGCGGTCGGCGCTGTATAGAATTGATTAACTTTATGTTTCTCAATAACACGACCAAAACGGCTGTTATCAGGGTAGCTAGGAACACCCTCAAACATCAACGTAGTTGCGCCATTTGCCAATGGTCCATAGACGATATAGCTATGACCGGTAACCCAGCCTACATCGGCAGTACACCAGTAAATATCACCTTCTTTGTAATCAAACACGTACTCATGGGTCATGGATGCATAGACCATGTAACCCCCTGTTGTATGCTTCAGGCCCTTTGGCGCGCCTGTTGATCCGGAGGTGTAAAGAATAAAGAGAGGGTCTTCAGCACCCATCTCTTCAGCTGGACAATCAGCAGAAGCATTCGCGGTTATCTCTTCGTACCACTTATCACGACCGGCAGTCCACTCGACATCTTGCTCAACGCGGTTGACTACAATCACGGTTTTACAGTGGGCAGCAGCGGCTTCGTGAGTCAAAGCGATATCAACATTCGACTTCAGCGGTACAACTTTACCACCACGCAAAGAGTAGTTAGATGTAACCACAACTTTCGACTGAGCGCCTTCAATACGAGCAGCCAACGCTTCTGGTGAGAAGCCGCCAAATACGATGGAATGTACTGCACCAATGCGAGCACAAGCCAACATGGCTACCGCCGCCTCAGGGATCATGGGGAGGTAAAGCGTGACCACATCACCTTTTTCAACGCCTTCCGCTTTTAACGCATTAGCAAAACGACAGACACGCTCATGCAAATCGCGGTAAGTAATATTTTCGGACTCGCTGGGATCATCCCCTTCCCAAATAATGGCAACCTGATCACCACGCGTTTCTAAATGACGGTCAAGGCAGTTGTAAGCGGCATTCAACGTTCCGTCTTCGAACCATCGAATATCGACATTATGCGGATCAAAGGAGGTGTTTTTAACTTTCGTGTACGGTTTGAACCAATCGATACGCTTTCCATGCTCTCCCCAGAATGCATCAGGGTCATTCACAGACTGTTCATACATTGCTTCGTATTTTGCACTATCAATATGTGCCTGTGCCGCCACTTCTGGTCTGACTGGATATACCTTTTCACTCATGGTGATGCCCTTAGCTTGCTTGTTTTAATTATTGAGTCGGCATTATTCGCCTGTTCTTATTATGTTCTTTATCATGCAGACAAAGCCGACTTACAGACTAGTTTTATACCCAACTGAAAGCTACACTCTGAATTAGACATTGGTCTATTTGGGCACATCCAATGGTATTACATAAACCATAAGTTTTTGTTATTTAATGATTTATTAAGAGTCACTCTTAGACTTTTAAGAGCGAAGCAAGCTATCCAGATCGATACCTGCATCTCGTATACGTGCTAATTTATACCTAAGTGTTCTGGGGCTAATAGCCAACCGTTCCGCCGCCTCTTTCCGGCTTCCTCGCGTTGCTTTCAGTGCTTCTATAATCAACTGAAATTCATGCTGCCTTAGATCACTACCTAGCTTACCCGCTTCATCTTGCATCACCTTTTCAGATACGCTTCCCTGCTCTTCTTGAGCAACTTGACTCATGCTAATAGCACCGCTGATCATATGAAGATCACTTGGGAGTATTAAGCTTCCCGTTTGCAATATCAGTGCTCTTTGCATGACATTATCCAGTTCCCGAACATTACCCGGCCAGGTGTGTTGTTTAAGTGCCAACTCAGACTCAACACTTAGAGAAACAGATTGTCGCTTCATTTTTTTACAATATTTATCCAAGATCTGCTTCGCCAGCGGCACAATATCAGCCGGCCTTTCCCTCAAGGGCAACCACTGTAATGGAAAGACATTTAACCGATAGTAAAGATCTTCCCGAAACCTGCCTTCAGACACATAGTCTTCCAGCAACCGATTGGTGGTTGCCAAAACACGCACATCTAATTTGATAACACTGCGACCACCGACACGCTCAACTTCCTGCTCTTGTAGAACACGGAGTAGCTTTGCCTGAAGCCCTAAATCCATCTCTGTCACCTCATCAAGCAACAGGGTACCGCCATTCGCCTGTTCAAACTTGCCCGGTTGGCTGGCTACAGCACCGGTAAAAGCGCCTTTTTCGTGGCCAAACAGCATCGCTTCCAACATATTCTCAGGAATAGCAGCACAATTGATCGCAATGAAAGGTTCGGCTGATCGACTGGAATGTTCATGAATATAACGGGCTAATACCTCTTTACCTGTACCCGATTCTCCCGTAATCAATACTGTTGAATCGGTTGCAGCAACACGTCGAGCTAGCTGTAGCAATTGTTTACTCGTTAGTTCTTCAGCAATCGGCTCGCTGGCACTGTTACCACTGCCAAAAGCAAACTGCTGAACAGCACTGATGAGCGTATCAGCATCGAAAGGCTTTAATAAATAATCCACAGCGCCATGACGAATAGCATCAACTGCTTTGTCGACTTGTCCATAGGCGGTAATCAGTAAAAAAGGGATAGCCGGGAACTGCTCACGAACGTACTCCAGAAGCGCATGCCCATCCATCCCTGGCATGTTGACATCTGAAACCACCATATCGACCACACTTTCTTTTAGGCGGACGACAGCGGCTTCTCCATCCTCTGCTTCGATCGTGCTAATACCCGCAAGCTCCAATGTATCAACCAGCGCTTCTCTAAGATCCAGATCATCTTCAACAACCAGTACCGTGACCGACATTTAATTACCCTGTTCCATTTTTATGTAAGGCAAATATAACTGAGCGGCAGTACCCTGCCCCGGCTCAGACTTAATATCAAAACGCCCACGATGCGCTTTGGCCACCACTTGGGCTACCGCCAAACCAAGTCCTGTACCATGGGACTTAGTGGTAAAAAAAGGCTGCATCGCTTGCTGTATCAGCTCAACATCCATTCCAGGGCCTTGATCAACCACCTGAATTAGCAGGTTATCGCCAACAACTGAGATATGTATTTTGATTGTCTTTTGCTTTCCTGATGCTTGAAGCCCGTTATTCACTAAATTTAGAATAGCTCCGATCAGCACTTCCTGATTACATTGCAACTGATATCCCGGTGCCTCATTGACCAAATCGCAGTCCGCATCAAACTGCGCAAGCGGAACATCCAAGGCATCATCAATAGCTTGTAGCAACGCATCTGTAGTCAAATACTCCTCTAGCTTAGTTTCTCCACGCGCAAACACCAACATGTCGCTCACTTGCTGTTCTAAATGCGTCAATCTGGACTTAACTTTCGCTGCAAACTTCATACGCTGAGCTTCAGTAATAGAAGTAGCGGTAAGGTGACTTGTATACAACATAGCCGCGGATAATGGGGTACGGATTTGATGAGCCAATGAAGCCATCATTCTGCCCATTTCAGAAAGGCGTTGATACTGGGATAAGCGGGCTTGAAGCAAGCGCGTTTCTGTTTGATCCGTAAGAAGGACCAACTGCCCAGGTTCATCTGCCATCGCTTTTGTCAAAATACTGACGCGCCGGCCATCTTTTAGTGATATTTCGTGACCATCGTCACTTTTAGGAGCAAAGCTTCGCTGAATGACTTGCATCCATAGCTCCCCCATCAGCGGCGTTCCTAGAAGTCCTTCTGCAGCAGGGTTACACAACGATATTCTGCCGTGGTTATCAATCAACACCACTCCGGCCGGAATCAAGTCCAGTAACTGCCGCATCCTAACCGCCAACAAGTCACCATGCGCCATCTCTCGATCCCGATCCTTACCTGCATGCTCCAGTTGTCGACGAGTCTCTTCAAGCGCTTGCTGAGTTTCTTTCAGTTGCTGCTTTAGAATATCAATCTCTGTCATGCGTCAGCCTGCCGCTGAATACCATACTTACGCATTTTTTCCACTAGCGTTGTTCGGCGTATCGTGAGTAGTTCCGCTGCCCTAGCCACCACGTAACCAGTGCGTTCAAGGGATGAGACGATTAGTGAACGTTCTAAACTCTCCAGATGCAGCTTAAGATCAATTCCGGCTTCGGGAAGGGTTGCGATACCTGTACTATTTATTTTCCCTGCTGCAGAACTCTCTGAGCCTTCGACTAAACGATCTAAAAGAATATCCGAATCTAATGTAAAACTTCCCTGACTTTGGTATCGGCCGGGCTCAGGCTCAGCGATATGACGACACTTCTCTGGGAGCTCAGATACGCCAATCACGCCATCAGGATGCATAATTGCCAATCGTTCAACAAGGTTTGCAAGCTCTCGGACATTTCCTGGCCACGGATGCTGTTGTAACGAATCTAACGCCGAGGCATGAAACCGTAAGCGCCCCAAACCATTGTTTTCCGCTTGTTGGGCAAGTGCATGCAAGAGCATCGTAATATCATCTCGTCGTTCTCGTAGCGGGGGCGTTTCGATAGGGTAGACGTTCAATCGATAATAAAGGTCTTCCCTAAAATCCCCTGTTTCGATCATCGACTCTAAATTTTTATGGGTAGCGGCAATAATGCGAACATTCACATCAATGGTTTTTGTGCCACCTACACGTTCAAAACAGCGCTCTTGCAACACGCGCAATAACTTAACCTGCATCGCCAGCGGCATATCACCAATTTCATCTAGAAACAAGGTGCCCCCATCAGCCATTTCAAAGCGACCAATACGCGCACTCACTGCCCCAGTAAAAGCACCTTTTTCATGACCGAAAAGCTCACTTTCCAGAAGCTCCGGTGGTATAGCGCCACAATTAACAGGAACAAAAGGAGCAGAAGCACGTTTTGATAAGTCATGAAGACTGCGTGCCACAAGTTCTTTACCGGTACCTGACTCCCCTGTAATTAGTACATTGACATCCCGATCAACGACTCGGGCCATCACTTTTTTTAGTTGACCCATAGCAGGGCTTTGCCCGATTAACAACGGAAAGCGTATATTTGCTGATAGACCATCCTTGCCTTTACCCTGTAAAACCTGAGCCTCATGAAGCAAATCCGTAAGCGTACTCTCCGTCAACGGTGTATCAAGTACACGTACTAACTGCGTTTTCGACAATTCACTTAGCAGCTCTACATCATCCCACTTCTCAAGCAGACATAAAGGCGTACATTGTACATCGTTACGAAACGACGCCATCAACTTCTCCAGAGACACAGGCAACGAACAGCAACCAATCAACGCTATTTCGGGGAACCGCTCAGCAGGCTGCTGAAACCAATCAACAAACGTCAGTATGCGATGAGAAACATTCAGAAACGTAAAGATAGTACTCAACGCCTCACGACGTTGGTCATTATCATCGACTAAGAGAACCGTCACATTGTTAGATACAGGCATAGATCAAAAAAACAAGTCATTTTTTTGACATACTAGCAGAAAGGAAAGAATACACAATCAGTGCAAATCGAAAAGCGCCAATTAATTGGCTTTTTTTTAAAAAAGAAGAGGAAGAGTAAAGCACCTCCCTCCTTTTAAAAATTCTAACTATTTGTTTCCATTGCAGACCAGCCTGACTTGACCTCCAATAACAAATTCATCACTTCCTGAACTTTTTCTTGGTCGTTATTGCGGTTAGCCTGAATCAGTGTGCGTACCATATAGTCATATAGCGCGTCTAAATTGCTGGCAATCTCTCCGCCTTTCTCATGATCTAAGAAATCTTTTAAGCCCAGAATAATATCGTTGGCTTTGTTCAATTGAAGAGTGCGCTCACCAATGTCTTTTCGCTCAATTGCGCCCTTAGATTTTGCTAAGGCCGTTAACGCACCATCCAATAACATACCAATCAGTTCTTTCGGAGAGGCCATCTCCACAGAGGCTCTCAGGTCTACACTTTTATACTGCTTTAAAGCACTTAGGTTAACGCTCATTTCTTCTATTACTCCAAAAAGCGAGACTCAAATGGATACTTAATTGTTGGACGCTGTAAACGGTAAGCGATCGAGAATACCGTTTAGCGAGTCACCCGTCTGCTGTAAACTGGCAATGATCCGTTCCATGGCCAGATACTGTTCAGTAAGACGAGACTCGTAGATTGTCATTTTACGATCAAGGTTCTCTTGATCATTGACAATACCATCCAGCTGCTTGTTTATATTTTCTTCGCGGGTATTAATAATGCCAGAACCAGATAAGAAGCTATCAATCAAACTGGTTAATTCACCCGCCAAACCACGAGAATACGTGATACTAAAAGCGCCAGAAGCCCCCTCTTTTACTGTCAAATTCAATCCGTAGGGGTCTGAATCAATTTTTGGTAGAAGCACATTCCCTGAACCAAACGCAGTTTCACCATTAATCGTACCTGCGACATCAACGCCACTGGTAGACGCCGAAGCCGTAGATAAACCGGTTTGCGCAGCAAAATCAGCACCCGTCGCATCAAAGCTAACCTTAGACGCAGATCCATACTCCCTAGACACCAGCTGTAACTCGCCACCAGGAGCAACAATCACATCAACAAAAGCTTTTGCTTCTTTTAACGTATCATCATTATTAATAAGGGATTGTAATTCCGCTCTCAAACTTTCAGCGGTTGTAAAGTCACCTGATAAGGTTAAGGATGATGAGGTCGTACCATCCACAGTCACACTAAAAGAAAAGTCACCAGCTGGCGTATCAGCAGTGTTGAACGCAGCAAAAACAGCATCCCCGATCACTGAGCCCTTACTCGGCGCTGTGCTGATACTACCGCTGTAAGTGCCGGGCACCGTTTTGGATGCGTAACTACCAATGGATACATCAACATTACTTGAAGTCGATGACGTCTGCGGTGCGAAAAGCGACGCTACTTGCTCAAAATTATCTTTAATAGCCGTACTAAAATCTTTATCAACAATCTCAAGCGTGCCATCTAGCTTAGTGCGAATGCCCACATTGGTTAACGCATTAAAGTCACTGACGCCAGGCACCGCAGCTGTAATGACCGAACGAATACGGGCAATCAAACTTTTGGCCGTGCCGTCGGTTGCCAAATCACCACGGGTGGTTTGGTTCGTTTCAGCATCTTTCGATACGCCGGTAAGCGACTTAGCTGTCTCAAAAAAAGTGTTGTAAGCTTCTATAAAATCACGAATCGCTTGCTCACCAGTGTTTTTATCCTCAGACACCGTAAAGGTAAACTTCTCACCGGGACTCGCCTTATTGAGCGTAAACTCAAGCCCTGTAATCACATCATCAATATTATTGGTTTCACGATATACCGTTAAACCATTGAGTTGTACTTTCGCATCTTTACCTTGTTGAGTTTCAGTCACATTGGCGTAATTAGCTGCATTAAATGCGAAAACATCTAAACTTGGATCGTCGCCAGTGACTTCCAATGCATTGTGAGCGCCCGATGGTGCAGACATCATCAGCTGATAACTGCCATCCACCAGCAATACCGACGCTTGCACATCAGAATCCTGCTCATTGATTTTATCAGCAATATCTTGAAGCGAATCTTCCGCTAATACCTCAATACTCAATGAAGTCTGTTTTTCGTTTTCAGCAAAGGAAACGGGATTATCGCCAGCATCATAGGTCCACGTTCCCAAACGAATCGTCAGGTTTCCTGTAGCCCCTATACTGGCATCCTTATCGCTGTAGGTAGTATTTGATGCCAGTGAGTGCGCCTGTGCAACATTTTCCACTTCAATTTGATAGGTACCCGTTTGAGCATCCGCAGCCAAGCTGCTAGGGGTAATGACATCCGTTTCGGGGAAAGAGACTGAACGCGAATTAAACGTGTCGTTATTAGCAAGAGGAGCCAGTATATTTTTGAACTCCGAAAGGCTGCTCTTTAACGTGCCATAAGCAGATATTTGAGCATCTAGTTGCTCTTTCTTAGAGTCTAATCGCTGTTGCTGGGGCGCTTTCTCAAGCGAGACCAGATCTTTTACTAGCTTTGTGGTATCGATACCCGAACCACCTCCTAGTGCGGAAACGATATTGGTATCCATAACCCCTCCCCCATGCTCGTTATTGCGGTGTGAAACTATAGGCGTAGTTTACACTGGATTAAGCACGATCATTAAATATTAAACCTAGCATACCTTCTATGTGCTTCGTCAGTTTTAGTGTTTCTTCTGAAGGAAATTGCCGAATCACTTCCTGGGTTTGCTTATCCATAACTTTGACGACGACATTATCGGTATCTTTATCGACAGAAAAATTCAGATTACGTTGCCCGTTTTGCATAAACTCGTTCAGTTTATCCACAACAGCCTGAACTTCCTCTACCGACATCTCTTGGCTTTGCTTCACCTGCTCTACTGCTTGAATAGCCTGTTTTTGCTGCTCTGCTGCATCAGGTTTAGCTTGATGTGTCTGCTGCGATGCCGTTGTTTGTACCGCGGCAGCAACATTGGTTGCATTCATTGATTCTACTGACATGTGACACCCCCTTAACCAAAAATCCCCCACCAGCGGTGGTGAGGGATTTTAACTGGTATGCTTAGCCCCCGATTAAACTTACTGGAGCAGTGACAGAACCTGCTGAGGTGCCGCGTTAGCCTGAGCCAACATTGCAGTACCTGCCTGCTGTAGCACCTGCGCACGGGACAGTGCAGCAGATTCAGCAGCGAAGTCAGCATCTTCGATTCGTGAACGGGCTGCTGCTACGTTTTCAGATACGTTAGACAAGTTGTTCACCGTGAAGTCCAAACGGTTACTTACCGCACCCAAGTCACCACGAGTAGAGTTGATCTGCTCTAGCGCGTTGTCGATGATACCAATCGCTTTCTGAGCACCCGCAGCTGTTGAGATATCTAAGCTGCTGATAGACGCACCAAAAGCACCACCAGCTTGCCCATTTGAGTCAATTAAACCCGTTTTAAGTTTAGCCGCTGCTTTCTCCGCAGCAGTACCATTATTGGCATGCTCAACGCTAATTGGATTACCGTTTTCGCTAGTTAACTTAATACCACCTTCAACTACAGAACCATCAGCAATAGCAGCCGCGGCTCCTGTACCCTCTGTGATCTCAACACCCTCACCAGCTGCATCAGCTACCGCCGTTGTACCACCTGCGTCATCATCCGTGAAAGTAATGGAGCTCACATCACCTTCTAAAATAACACGAGTACCAGATAAGCTAGCAGTTAAACCAGTAGCATTTTTCACCGCTGCCACATTGAATGCATCAACAACATCTTGAGTTGATGTAGCAGAGCCCCAATCTACAGCAGTACCATTCACCATCGCATTACCAGCAATGTTAGCGAAATCCACACCGTCAAAGTCAATTGCCACACTTGAGAAAGCGGTCGCTTTTACTCCACTCTCATCACTAACAGCATTTATTGCATCAACTTTGTCCTGCAAGCCACCAGACTCACTGGCACCAACTGCGACACCATTAATGGTCAAATCACCCAGCGCTAAAGCGTTACCATCAACAGCTACACCTTCAATCTCCCCTTGAACATCATTCTCTCTAAAGCCCAGATCATCCAATTGAGCTAAAGTACCTGAAGAACCTCTAGTAATCTCAATCGGATCACCATTATCAGAGTTTAGTACGATTGATGCATTTTCATTATTCATGGTACCAGTAGAGGCTGCCACATCAGTAAACGCTATACTAGCCGCATTTTGTGCAGAAATAGTCAATTTACCATTATCATTCAAATCAGCAGAGATTAATCCGCCACCTTGCTCGTTCAGCTTATCAACTAGACCCTGCATATCTTCAGTATCTGTGATAGTGATCGCCGCGCTTGTTCCATCGAGCTTATTAACTGTAACTGTAAACTCTTCACCTTCAGCAAGCACACCATCACCGATGGTTTCAGCCGTTGATGTAGCTAATGTACTCGCTGTAACACCGTTCACATTGGCGTTAATCTTATTGATTAGTTCATCAGCATCATCCGCCGCACCGTCGAACGTTTCACCCTCTGCCATGATGGATTGACCATTAATCAAAACATCATTATGACCTAATTCAGCAGCACCAGTTAAACTAGCAAGATCAGAAGCACCGCCGAGTAGATCTACGCTAGTCGAACCCATACCCAGCGTTTTGGCATCCATAGCCTGAATTTTCAGCTCGATCGTTTGATTAGCTTCAGAACCAACCTGTAGATCTACTTTACCCAAGGAGCCGTCAAGGATGTTCAGACCATTAAATGATGTAGTTTCTGCGATACGATCCAGCTCAGATACCAGCTGTTTAACCTCGGCGTTCAATGTGCCACGGTTACCAGAATCGTACGTACCGTTGGCAGACTGAATAGACAGTTCACGCATACGTTGCAGGATGTTAGTAGACTCATCCAGTGCACCTTCTGCTGTTTGAATCAGAGAGGCACCATCGTTTGCGTTACGAATCGCTTGGTTCAAACCACGAACCTGAGATGTCATACGGTTAGAGATGGACAGACCCGCTGCGTCATCTGCCGCAGAGTTGATACGTTTACCACTTGTCAAACGCTCCATCGAGGTGTTCAGTTCGTTCTGAGACAGAGTCAGATTACGCTGAGCGTTTAGGGACATAATGTTTGAGTTAATTACCATTGCCATGAGATTTCTCCTCATATCAACCAGGTCTGACTGGCTGCTTTAGTGTTCATTTCCGGCTTCGTAATGCGCTCTCGTTACCGGCTATGATTCAGTTATCGACCAATTTAAAAGATGCTTTAGTATTTCTTTTTTGTTTCTTATGTGGCAGCGTTCTGCCTCGGTTATCTTTTATATCGGCCCATGACCGCGTCCCTTTAGGAAAAATTCAAAAGGAGTGTCTGATGATTAACACACTTTCTAAAGCACTTGAAATTACAAAGAAAATTGAAGCTGCTTGCGGGCAAAGCGAGTGGCCTACAGTAGAGAAATTGCAGTTTGAGAGAGAGGTTCTTGTTAGGAAAGCGGCACAACAGCCACTACCGGAATTAGAAACGGATCAGCAAAAAGTCCGGGAAATAACTGAGTTAATTCGCTCAATAGACCAAACTATTTTTCAGTCTGTAGAGGCACACCAACAATCTTTGGTTAAGGAGAGACAACAAGCCAACCGCGGAAAAAAAATGAGTAAGGCTTACCAGTCCAGTGGAAGGTAAGCCTTAGCTATATAGTCTAACGCAGGTAATTGAAAAGCGATAACTGAGACACACGTCCAAATGTCGCTTGAGCTGCCTGTAGCGTTGCTTCTTCAAGCTTAAATTTCGTTATGATTTCTGCCATGTCCCCATCTTCTAAAGAAGATAGTGCAGTTTTAGTAAACAACTGGAAATCTAAATTGGAGCTACTAATAGATTCTAACGTACCCAACCGGCTACCTAATGTTGCACGAGCTTCAATATTTCTATTTGCTGCTTGCCCAAACTGATCCAAAGCAGTCGCTATACCCTCTGACAACTCCGTTCTTTGGGCACTGCTTTCTATAGGCGTTGCCAACAATTCAGCCAAATCAGTAGCAACATCCAACAAATTTTTCTTTTCAGCAGAAACCGTTAGTGTAATGCTATTAGCAGCCATATCCGCAGGTTCATGCAGCTCAAATGTCATTCCTAACAAATTTACTTCAAAGGGTGCTACGGATAAATCACCTGCGGCAATGTTAACGATATCAACACCATTGTTATCCTTAACCGGATTTCCACCACTGTCATGCACACTGTATTGAAATGCAGGCGCCGCTCCGGTAACCGTCAGCGTTATATCTCCGAGCCCTTCAGTTGCTTCAGCGAATTGAGTTTCAGCTGCAAGGGTAGGAAATTCAGCAAGACGAATGAATGGATCACTCGCTGCCAACTCAGCGTTGTATACAGCCTGACCTGTTAAATTAATCTCAAGCCGGTCATCTACAGCATCAAATAGATACTTACCAGAATCATTCGACGGAACATAAAGTTCAGTACCTACTTGGATAGACCGCTGCCCTTCATCACCATTGTACTGATAGCGCCCATTAGCCAAGGCTTCATAAGGTTTCGTTGTGCCCTTGCTACCAGCGAACAAGTACTCACCTTCTGAATCCTGAGTATTCATCAAGCCTGCAATATACTCTGTTAATTGAGTCAGCTCTCTGGAGATGGAGAGCCTATCTTGATCATTTAAAGTAGCGCCACCCGCCTTAATAGTTAGCTCTCGCATTCGGTCTGTCGCTGTATTGATATCGCCCAGAATAGAGTCTTCTAATTCTAAGCGGCGTCTAGTCACATTGATGTTGTCATCAAATTTGTCGTACTGAGCCAATTCGCGATTCAACTTGACCACCTGAGCGGCAGCCACCGGATCATCAGACGGTTTCAGAAGTCTTTTTCCTGATGATATTTGATTTTGCATATGCGCAAGCTTTGTTTGGCTAGTTTGCATCTGATCAATGGAACGAAGGTACTGCTGCTGAGTAGATATACGCATGATTCAGTCCCCCTTAAATGCTATTTAATAACGTATCAAACAACGTCTGAGACGTGCTGATTAATTGTGCCGAAGCTTGGTAGGCTTGCTGAAATTGGACTAATTTAGCTGCCTCTTCATCCAAATTCACACCTGACACACTAGATTTTGCCATTACCGTTGAGTCCAGAACTGCCTTATTTGCACTGACACTGATACGAGCCGTCGATGTACGCGTACCAATCCGTTCAACAAGGCTACCATAGAGATCTTGATAACTACCCTCATCTAGCAAATCTTGTTGTTGCAAATCAGAGATCATCAATGCATTTCTGTTATCCGAAAAGCCATCCTTATTAAATTCAAAACTGAAACGATCGCCTGCTCTTGGTTGGTTATTAACACTCACCGTGTAACCATCTAAAACAACCTCGACACCTGAGGTATAGTTTATATTTACCATAGGCCCTGAACCTAAATCCAACACCTGCGGATTACTAGGTATCGTCATATCGTAGACCGTATAGGTCATAACCGAATTCGGGTCCGATGCGTCAGGGGCATTAAAGACAACATCAACCGGCGGTGTCAGCTTATAAGGCGTACTAAAGGATGAAGCATTCGGATCAGTAACGACAGCCGTTGCGACACCGCTTCCCTGATTATTACTATCTTCACTCACTCGCACAGGAGATGCCAAAGCCAATTGACGACCATCTCGAAGCACTAAGTCTAAACTTTCTGCACCTAGTCGAACGGGCTGAATTTTAAAAGAGTCACCCGCTGCAAAACCACTAGATGTTCTCAGCGTAACTTTAACCCCATCAACCTGAAACGATAGGATATTCCCCGTTGGATCCAAGAAATATTCACCTTCACCAACCGCTGCAAGGTTTTCATTTGTTGTAGGCAGCGCGTCTTGTGGTGCTAGCTGAGAAATTTGAAATTGTTTTCCATCACTTTCGCGTATTAAGGTGATTTGGTTTTCGCTATCGTAATGTAGCTCATAATCACTGGCTTTTAGCAATGATATATCTTTGATTTCTGCACCACTTGTACCCAGCAAGTTTGACTGATTCTTTGATAACGGCGCAACTCTCGCCCTTTGTAAGTCTGGCGAGTTTACATCTTTGAAAAGGTCACCACCTAGCTGGTTATTTAAATCCATGCCAGCTCGGTGTTGTTGGTTCATACTTTCAGCAAAACCTATCGCCATCAACCCTAATTCGTCACGCGCTTCATTCAATGCTTCTTCACGATATTGCAGCAAGCCACCGATACGGCCACCGCTGACCTCTTCTGTGACAAACACATCTCGTCCCGCAATCGTTAGTGCCAGACTTGCTTGTGTTTTATCAGGATCTCCGGCGACCGCTTCAAGTTTATTGGCATTAACACCTACAACAAGGGGCTGTCCATTGCCGATAAAGATAGCAATTTCATCCCTACCTTGTTCAATCGTTTTAATACCCACCAATTCAGATAACTGATTTACTAGCTCTTCGCGCTGATCTTTCAACTCATTCGCGGGATTACCCACCGTTACCGCTGTGCGAATCTCAGTATTTAAATCAGCAATACTTGAGGCAATAGTCGTGACCTGATGCGCAACATCAGACATGACCTCATTAATAGTTTCACCTTGGCGTTTTATTTGCTCATCTAAATTATTAAAGCGTTTGACGACTGAATCCGCTTCGGCAATAAAAAGCTCTCTGTTTGGCGTAGAAATCGGATCATCTACTACGTTTTGCAACGCGCTGAAATAGTTGTCCAATGCATTGGAAACACTGGTCGCTTCAGTGGCCAGCAAATCATCTAACTGGCTTGCAAGGTCCGTAAAGGTAGAACTTTGGTTATAGGCAGATAAATCAGTCCACAATTGCTGTGTTAAGAACTTGTTAGTTATACGATCAATATCTTCAACTTTAACTCCAGACTGATCAGGTAGCGTTGCAAAACTAGCCACCTGCCGAGTATAACCAGGCGTGTTAACATTTGAGATATTCTGACCAACCGTCGACAACGCCGCTTGGTTAGCGCGCAATGCTTGTGTGCCTAAATTCAACAAATTGAAACTGGACATAATCTTCTCCCGAGCAGGTCGATACTAGTTCACGACGACTACTCTTGTTCATCTCATATATAGCGGCAAACACCTAACCTTCTTTAACAGCGTTTAGATTCATGGCCGCTATTCGTCGCTCAAAGATATCGGTAATCTTTTCCGCATAGGATGGATCTGTTGCATAACCAGCAGCTTGCAACTCTTTTAGATAAGCTCTGGGATCGGATGCCATCTCTAACGCCTGTTGATAGCGCGGACTATTCTTTAAAAAATCAGCATAGTCTCTGAAGCTCTGCTCATACGATTGGTATGAGCGAAAGAAGGCCCTTTCTTTTTGTGCAACCCCATCTCGATATTCCAGCGTATTAACTTGAGCCCGCTCACCACCCCAACGCTTATCTGCTTTGATGTTAAACAGGTTGTAACTACTGTCGCCATTGGCGTCTCGAATAATATGCTTACCCCATCCAGTCTCCAGAGCGGCCTGAGCCAATAAAACTTTGGGATCGACCCCTAACTCTTGAGCTACTTTTTCAGCTTGTGGCAATAAAGCGGTTACGAATGCCTCCGGCGACTCAAACTTTTGGGGTAATGATTCATTTTCTCGTGATGGTGCATTCTGAGCCCTATCAACCAGCCGGTCTAAAGCGTCTTCTATTGGAGTAACAGAAGGCGCTTGCTCTACTGGCTTCATAGCCCGACTTAGAACAACCGATGCGGCCGATACTGCACCCTGATCAAAAGCCCGATTCAGTAACTGCTCGGCTTCTGATAAAGGTTCTGATCTGTCGCGCTCTTGTTTATCCTGATCCATACGGACATCAAACTGCCGACTTAACTGACGCACTAACACATCAGCAAGCCCAACGCCTTGACTCTGCGACATCTCTGTCGTGAGCTGGCTATCTAACATATCCTGATAAAAGCGTACTTCACTGCTGTTAAATACGTTATCTTCACCAAAGGATTCGTTCGCATCACGCATGCTTTTAGTGAGCATACTCAAGAACATTTGCTCGAACTGTTGTGCAACTTGCTTAAGCGCCTCAGGCGTATCCGTTTTTGCCTGACGCTTTAGCTGCTGTAAGCTGCCTAAATCAGCATAAAACTGTGGGTTCTGCCCTGCATCACCTTTAATCACCATAATCAGATCACTATCAATTCAGCTTTTAGCGCACCGGCTTGCTTCAGTGCTTCTAAGATAGCCATAAGATCACCCGGCGCAGCTCCAACTTGGTTCACTGCTTCCACAATATCTTGTAATGATGTACCAGGCGAAAACTCAAACATGTGCCCTGACCCTTCATCGACTTCTATACCAGTTCTAGGCGTAATGACTGTTTCCCCACCGGCAAGCGCATTAGGTTGGTTGACGTCTAAATTCTCAGTAATGGCAACCGTCAGCCCACCATGTGTTACCGCAACGGGTGATACTCGAACATCCTGACCAATAACAATGGTACCGGTACGGGAGTTGATGATTATTTTTGCTACTTCTTTAGCGGGTGTAACCTCTAGGTTTTCCAGTACAGAAATAAAGGATACCCGCTGACCAGGATCTCTTGGTGCTCTAACACGAATGGAGGTTGCATCAATCGTCGATGCCGTATTCGCACCCAATAAACTATTGATCTCTTCGGCAACGCGTCTGGAAGTCGTAAAGTCAGGATGGTTCAAATTTAAAACCAAGCTATCACCATGGGCAAATGCATTAGGTACGGTACGCTCAACAGTTGCCCCATTTGGAATACGACCCACACTTGGTACGTTAACCGACAAACGGGAGCCATCCCGTCCCTCTGCGCCAAAGCCGGAAACCACAAGGTTACCCTGAGAAATTGCATAGACTTGGCCATCAGCCCCCTTAAGCGGAGCCATCAATAAACTACCGCCTCGTAGGCTTTTCGAATCACCGATGGCAGATACGGTGACATCAATCGTTTGACCAGGCTTAGCAAAAGGCGGTAACTCCGCATGGATCGCTACTGCCGCTATATTTTTTGAGGAAGGGTTCGTCGTCGGTGGAATAGCCACACCGAAATTATTCAGCATATTACGAAACGTCTGAGAGGTGAAACTGGTTTTATCCCCCGTACCATCCAGACCGACTACCAGACCATAACCAACCAATTGGTTATTACGCACCCCTGCTACCGAGCTAATATCCTTAATCCGTTCAGCAAACACTTGGGAGGAAAAGAACAACATCAAAACTGATATAAAAAACTTGTTCATATTTACTCTCCTAGAAGGGCCACAAAGGACTAATAAAGAAACTCGATAACCATCCCATAACATTGGTGTCATGCACGCCCCCTGTACCACTATAACCAATACGCGCATCGGCAAGCTTTGTAGAAGATACCGTATTATCGGCACTGATATCCTGAGGTCTGACCATACCACTGATTTGGATATACTCATCGCCTTGGTTTAGAGTCAGCCACTTTTCACCACGTACCACCAACACCCCATTAGGCAAAACTTCATGAACCGTCACCGTAATATTACCATTCAGGCTATTGCTCATATCCGACTTACCTTCACCTTCAAAACTATTGGTGGACGCACCTCCACTATTAGCACTGATTGGAGCGCCAAACAGTGCAATGGGATTCCCCAAAACGGTTGCCTGAGGCAAGTTCACATTACTTGTTTTGTCTGCTGTAGTTTTCGCCGTTTTCGAGGATTGCGTCTGTTCGCTTAATACAATAGTAATGATATCCCCGACACGATGGGCGCGCCCATCACTGTAGATATTCATACTCGTAGAGGCGTTAAAAATGGCACCATTAACCGGTTTTGGTTGCTGTAATTGCTGAGGAGCTACCGGCGCGTAATACGGTCGATTCGGTTGCACAGGTTTATTGACACATCCGGCTAAGATCGATGTAGCAACCATTAAGAAAATAAACCGAAGTGACATTTTCAACCTACCTCTATTTAAAGCTGCTGTGTTACAAACGAGAGCATCTCATCCGCAGTCGAGATCACTTTAGAATTAATCTCATATGCCCTTTGCGTCGTAATCATATTGACCAACTCTTCAACCGCATTAACATTCGACGCTTCTAACATCCCTTGACGAACAATACCTGTCCCCGCTTCGCCAGGAGCAGCTACCTGTGGTGCACCACTGGCTGCTGTTTCGGTGAATAGATTTTGACCTATCGCTTGCAAACCGGCGGGGTTCACAAAGTCAGCAATCTCTAACTGAGCAATCTGTATTGGGTTTGGATCACCAGCCACAACCACTTCGACGGTACCATCGACGCCAACCGTAAAGGTCTGAACTTCGGCAGGCAGAGTAATTGCAGGCTCCAACAAATAACCTTCAGCCGTCACCAGCTCATTATCACCATTCAAGTGGAATTGGCCATTTCGGGTATAGCCTAAATCCCCATTGGGCATTGTAACTTGAAAGAAGCCTCTACCGCTTATGGCAACATCAAAAGCTTCCTCAGTAATCTGTATTTCGCCCGTTTGAAATAACTTCTGGGTACCTACAATTCTGACACCATTACCTACTTGAAACCCTGATGGTAACTGAGTCTCTTGTGTAGAATCGGCACCTGGCTGTCGTTTGATTTGATAAAGTAGATCTTCAAAGACCGCACGGTCCTTTTTAAAACCAACCGTACTGACGTTAGCTAGGTTATTCGCTGTTACTTTTAACGAGGTATCCTGAGCAGATAAACCAGTTTTTGCTACAAATAATGCACCATGCATACGTTATCCCCTAGACTTAACCTAACTGAAGAATTTTGGTTGCCGCTGTTGAGTTCTCTTCGGCGTTCTTCATCATCTTTATATTCATTTCAAACTGCTTCGACAAACTGATGATACTCGTCAGCTCATGGACTGCATTGACATTACTGGACTCTAGATATCCAGAGCGAAGCCTGATATTTAAGTCCGGTGGTTGTGGTAAATTACCATCGACATGCATTAAACCATCCGGGCCTTTATAGCTTGTCTGCTTATCCAAATTAACGACTTTAATACGATCTATAATAGCGAGTTCAGCGGCTGCTTCGCCTAAAGGGCGAATGGTAATCGTGCCATCTGTACCAATATCAATCTGCTCTGCTGGCGGAATAACAATAGGAACTCCACCATTACCCATAACCGGCAATCCACTGCCTGTAACTAACTGATTAGCGGCATTGATCTGCAGCTCCCCTGCACGGGTATAGGCTTCGTTGCCATCAGCACCAATCACCGCCAACCATCCACCATCTTCTACGGCAATATCCAAAGATCTGCCGGTTTCTATAAAAGTACCTGTCGTGGTATCCGTCGCTGGGCGCTCAGTCATCGCATAAACGCGCGAAGGCAGCCCCTCTCCAAACACTTGCATAGCACGGGCTTGAGCCAAGTCAGTTTTAAACCCAGTCGTATTCGAGTTCGCCAAATTATTTGCATGGGCCTGCTGAGCCAGCATATTCTCGCGTGCTCCACTCATGGCGACAAAAACAACTTTATCCATACCGTTTACCTGACTCTCTTGGTTTGCCGTTTTATTAATACCTCAAGCTATTGCAATCCATATGCCAAAAAAAAGAGCCGCTTAAGCGACTCTCTTTCCTAGAACAAATTAACCATTAAATCTGAAGAATTGACTGAGTTACAGTGTTCAGCGTTTCCAGTGTTTTAGAGTTCGCCTGGTAATTACGCTGTGCTTCAATCAATTTCACCAACTCGGCTGACAAGTCGACATTCGACTGCTCTAAAGCCGCTGAACGAAGCAGGCCGTTTAAACCGGTACCTGGTGGGTTCAGCAAAGCCGTACCTGACGCTAAAGTCGCCGACCATTCCGTATCACCACTTGGTTGCAAACCAGCCTGATTTTCAAAGGAAGCTATCGCTACCACACCAATCTTCAGCTCTTCACCGTTACTAAAAGCAGCAACCATCTCGCCTGTAGAAGCAAAGGATACTCCAATCAAGTCACCTTTCGGATAACCATCCTGATCTGACGCCTTGATTATTGAGTCCGATGCAAACTGAGTGGAGCCAGCCAAACTCAATGTAATTAAGTTATTTGAGTTAGCCGGATCTGCACCCCTAATTGTCAATTCAGGTACTGCTGCACCCGTGCGAATCTCTTCGCCATTAACTGATGCTAACAGACCATTAGTAGGGTTATAAGTTATCAAGACAGGACCTGGCTCTGTTGAAGTATCACCTGGGCCTTTTGCCTTACCTATATCTAACGTCTCTTCTCCATTGAGATAAGCATACATTCGATAAACGCCGTCGTATGAGTTATCACCTTCAACAATAAAATCGGCAGCGACATCACCCTTAGCACCTGCAGCCGCAAAGAAACTAACCGTTGCTGAATCTGGCCCCTCAACAAAGTTTATAGGATTACTGCTAATTTCAGATTCGCTAACTTCAGGCTTATATTCAATTCTAATAGAACCGTTTGCGCCTTGATCAGCATCCCAACTCACAGACTGAATAAGAGGGTTTGCTTCGATGATATCAGACTCACGTTCAGCAATAGCTTCACCAATGGTCTGAGCAGGAATAGGATCAGTACCATCTCCCGTTGAAATATCAATATCCACACCTTCGATAGTAATCACATGAGACTCGCCTGGAATATAAGTCGGTGCTTCAAATTCATAAAACTGCTGCTGATTACTCGCTTCAAAGCCCGTACTATTAGTCGTAGTTGGCGTATAAGCTGTAGCGCCATTAAGAACTGCAACGGTACCGTATTCAATAGAGTCTGACTTAGTAAGAATCTTCAATGTACCCGGATCACCTACCGTATTACTCGGATAGTATTCCACAGCAAAAATTCTCGGGTCAACAGCCTGCAATTCAGCCAACGGTACGCCTGTAAGGCGCCAAATCTGCTGATCATTGGTACCGCCTGGCGCATTCGGCGTAGTATTTGCAGTCGCCGTCACCCTGTCAAAACCATCTATTACAGTTGCAGGCGGCACGGGCACAGGGTCAGCAGTAGTAGACGCAGGCAAAGCAGGAATCGTATATCCCGAAATCGTAGGCGTATCACCATCAGCAGCAATATACCGATTATATTCATGCTCTGGCCGCTGCTCTACAAAGTTATACTTTATTGTATGCTCGTTACCTAAGCTATCAAAGGTTCTTACCGTAGTACTATATGTATAGGAAGAAGCCTTGTCTTTGTCATAATTTGGAAGCAAGGTCGTCGCGTCTTCCCTAGCATCAATATTAAAAGCAAGATCCATATCGCTTGTTGCTTTAGGTGGAAACTCTTTTTGAGTAACAGCCAAATCACCGATTGGTAGACGATTTTCTTTGTCGTCTAGTCCATAGCCCTGCAAACGTTTTCCGTTCTTAGATACAATATAACCTTCTTTATCCAACTCGAACGCCCCTGCCCGAGTGTAGGTAATGCCGCCTTGCTGATCATCTAACTGAAAGAAACCAGAGCCATTAATTGCCAAATCAAGGTTATTATTAGTGAACTCTAACGTGCCAGAACTAAAATCCTGCGCAATATCAGTCACCGTCACACCGGAGCCTGGAGTATTACTACTACCCGCTCCGACTACTGAAGCTGTATAAATATCTCCAAATTCAGTTCGAGAAGATTTGAATCCAACTGTACTGGAATTAGCAATGTTATTACCTGCAACATCTAACATTGAAGACGATGCTTTTATACCTGTAACTGCAATATTAAAACCTGCCATGATGAAACCCTCTTAACTAATCAGCCTTGGCCAATTTGTTTAATATCACTAATGTCGACTGCACCAGCACCCGTATTGATTCTCATACCAATACCGTTTTGCCCTAACGTCACACTATTCACTGTATGGCCGATATAACTTTCTGCTGTAATGTAGCCACCTTTACCATCACTGGTCTCAGCTACAACACGATATTCCCCTTGAGGAAGCTCTCCATCTGATTTCCAAGTAAAATCATGATCCCCAGCAGTTTTCGAACCCGCTGACCAACTATCAACTTTCCTACCAGCAGCGTCGTATATAGTTATACGCAGATCAGGGGCACTTAGTGGCAATGAAACAACACCTTTAATCTCTCCTGAAGTACCCAGTATTGCCTTATCAGTCTTGATGTATGCCATTTGCCCAACCATCGAAGATGCTTGCAGTGCAGCTTGGCTTGTCATCAACGCAGAGCTCATATCTGTCATCGTAGTATTAAGATTATTAATACTCTCAACCGTACTCATACTGGATATTTGCTGCATAAAATCGGTAGTATCTGCTGGACTGGTGGGGTCCTGATTTTGCAGCTGTGCAATCATCAACTTCATGAACATCTGGCTGTCCGACTCCGCCTGTGTAGGCTGATTAGATGCCGATCTGTTTTGCTGATTTATCTGCTCATAAACAGACGTTGCACTGTTAACACCGTTGATATCCGCCATAATGCGACCTCAACTTATTTATTTACTGACCCAGCGTCAGCACACGCTGCGCCATCTGTTTTGCGGTATTCATAATCTCTGCATTAATCTGAAAAGATCGTGAAGCCGTGATCATATCTGCCATCTCTTCCACAACATTTACATTGGGATAATGGACATACCCCCTATCATCAGCCATAGGATGAGAAGGGTTATATTCGGTTCTTAATGGCGCATCACTTTCAACGATGCCTGCCACATTAACTCCCTGCCCTGGTACCAAGCCTGCGTCCACATCGGTAATTTGCTCAAGGGTAGGTGCTTTTAGCTCAAATACCGGTTTACGCGCACGATAGGTTTCATCCACGCTCGAACTGATGCTCTCGGCATTTGCTAAATTACTCGCCGTTGTATTAAGACGAATGGTCTGCGCGCTCATGGCAGAACCCGCAATATGAAAGACATTAGCCAACGACATAATTATTCACCCTTAATAGCTCTTGTGAGACCTTTAAACTTTCGATTTAGAAAATCAAAAGAGGCCTGATAACCCAGCGCATTTTCAGTGTATCGAGCCATCTCTTCCTGAACTTCGACAGTATTACCATCGACCGCCGGTTGAGAAGGAACCCTGTACATCAGATCTGCAGCGAAGTCAGGATGAATGACCGAGGTATTATGCGCCTCATCCGTAACTGCCATTTTTAATGGTTTTTGCACCGCACTGACGCCCTGAAGTACACTTTTAAAGTCGATATCACGCGCCTGATAATGAGGTGTATCAGAATTGGCAATATTATTTGCTAACACCTCAGCACGCCTTTCGCGAAGCGCTAATGCGTCATCATGTATTCCCAAAGCTTTATCAAATGAAATTGTCATAACATTCCTCACTATCTTGCCAAGGAATTAGCAAACACTATGCCATTTAAAGAAAAGCTCCGTAAATAGGGAGGATTAACCGAAGCCTATACAATAAGACATAAAAAAAGCGGCAACTGAGTGCCGCTTTTTGCCGGTCGGTAATTTAGATCGCTTGGTATATAATACCCGGACGGCAATGAATCATTTTATATTTATCCGACAAGCCCGACAAAGACTCAGACGCGCCTAGTAGAAGGTAACCCCCTGGCACCAGCTGTTTGTGCATTTTCCTGAGTATTTCTAACTTCAATTCCGATGAGAAATAGATCAGTACATTCCGGCAGAAAATAATATCGAACTGGCCTAACGAGGTGTACTGACCTAAAAGATTAATACTTTGAAACCGAACTCTAGACTTGATTGCGGGACTGACTGTCCAACTACCATCCGGGTTTGCACGAAAGTGCTTTTGCAAACGCTCTTTATCCAAGCCTCTCCCTAGCGCAAGCATCTCATATTGAGCAGCACGCGCTTGCTGCAGTGCACTTGCAGAGATATCAGTAGCTATAATTTCTTCACCAGACAAAAAGCTACCCGGATTGGATTTTTTAAACTCATCAATCACCATACTCATCGAATAAGGCTCTTGCCCCGTAGAGCAAGCTGCAGACCATATTCTCAATTTTTGGCGCTGCTGTTTATCTTTAACTTCAGGAAGCAGTTTATTCTTGAGAATCTCGTAGGGGTGGGAGTCCCTAAACCACAAAGTCTCATTTGTGGTCATTGCATCAATCACACGGTCTTTAAGTGCGTTCCCTCCTGGGCGCTCCAACAATTTCACAAGCTCAGCAAGGCTCGCCAACGCATGCTCTTGCATGATTTTACCCAATCGGCTTTGTACAAGATATTGTTTGTGATCAGCCAAAAGAATGCCGCAACTTTTCTCGAGAAATTGACTAAACAGGCGAAACTCATCTGGCGTTATCTTAAACACACCGCTTCTTTCATTCATAAGCAAAAATCCATCTAGCGTGTCCGCTCAAGTTTCTGAATCCGCTCAATCACCACCCCGGCGAGATCATCAGGATTAAACTTCGCTAAAAACCCATCCGCTCCGACCTTTTTCACCATTGAGACATTAAAGCCACCGCTTAACGAAGAGTGAAGAACAATATGCATTTTATCCATACGAGGATCCTCACGTACCATCGCCGCCAAGGTGTAGCCATCCATTTCAGGCATTTCGATATCAGAGATCATCATTAAGAACATCTCTGTCACATCAATACCTTTCTCCGCAAAACCGGCTAACATATCCCAAGCTATCTTACCGTTATTACAGGTAGTCACTTTTACCCCAAGATCTTCTAGACTGCGCTGCATCTGATTACGAGCAACACTAGAATCATCAACGCACAGGACTTGATATTCACGAGCTTTCGTTTTCACATCTGAGGTTGCAACTTCTTCACTCACCTTTGTGCTCATTGGGTAAAGATCAGCAAGAATCTGTTCTACATCAAGTATCTCAATCAACCTACTTTCATACTCAAACACCGCTGTCAGGTAGTTTTCCACCCCTATCTCAGCCGGCGGAGCCATGATTTGATCCCAATGAGTATTCAAGATCCGGTCGACCTTACGCACCAAGAATGCCAGAGTACGTTTGTTATACTCTGCAACGATCAAGAAGCAGCGCTGCTGCTCATCTTTTGGCACAGCCGTCCTGCCGATCGCCTCAGACAAATCCAACACAGGAATGGTTTCACCCCTGATATGTGCCATCCCTTTAATAGAGGTGGTTTGCCTTGGCACCTCCGTGAGCCTAGGGCATTGCAGCACCTCTCTCACTTTAAAAACGTTTATCCCGTATATTTGATCCGTTTCCAAACCAAATAACAGAAGCTCTAATCGATTCTGCCCCACCATCTGGGTGCGCAGGTTTACAGTATCTAGAATACCTGACATGATCTACACCAATACAATGTCACTAATAAAGTCAGCGGCACCACGACAACTATCCTGTATTCAGGAGTCCCCGTGAGTTTTTTAAGAGTAACGTCTTTAATCGGCTACATTACCCTTTGTTTTAGTTTTTTTGTTCACAACGCTTTGGCTGCTAATGACCTTCAAGGCTATATCACTTCGCGCCTCACGGAACATTTTGCAGCAAAAATTCCTAACGCTGATATTACTATAGTCATAAACTCGATAAATGATCAGGTAAATTTAAGAAAATGTTCAAATTTTGACTTTTCTCTCCCAACAGAGCTACCTAAAGGTGGCAGAATATCCCTACGAGTGACCTGTACGTCACCCGATTATTGGGCTACCTATGCAGTAGGGAAAATCAATGCCTATGCCCCCATTGCCGTTGCAGCAAAAGCCATTAGCAAAGGCTCTATTGTTCGCGCAAACGATATCCGGTTTGTTCGCCAAAATCTCAGTCTGCTATCACAAGGCTTCTACACACAACCAGAAGCGATCATAGGCCTATCAGCCAGACGTCACATCTCAAATAACACACCAATCACTCCTCAAATGATGTTACCAGCTGATTTGATCAATAAAGGCGAATCCATCATTATCGAAGCCAAAAAAGGAGCGCTTGTCGTACGTACTCAAGGACTTGCTTTAGAAAATGGGTATCAAGGCCAGCAGATTCGTGTTTTAAATGAGCGCTCTCAAAAAGAGATCCGTGCGCGAGTTGTTCGCCGAGGTGTCGTATCAGCCTCTGAGTAGCTATTTTATTAAGGGCTGCTATACTTAGCGCTTGATAAGTATAGATTTTAATTATTTACAAATTTTTTCCTAAAGTTTTCCGTTTCCAAGCCGCTAGCTAGGTATAGACGTTAATTTTGAGGGTAGAAAAAATGGTTATTGATCTTAACAGCTCTTCGTCGCATCAAGCGCTGAGTGCTCGTGAGAAGGTCAGCACCCAAAGAAGTAATGGGGGAGCTGCACCTGTTACTAACGCCCCAGCGAAGCAAGCGCCAAAAGATACTGTAGAGCTTAGCGATACAGCTAAAGCGCTTAAGGCGGCTGATGCAACAATTGCTAATACACCGGACGTGAACAGCGATCGCGTGGCTCAAATTAAAGCAGCTATTGAAGACGGTAGCTATAGCATTAACTCTGGTCGTGTTGCGGAAAAGATACTGAGTTTTGAATCCTTACTTGGCTGATCAGTAATGGCTGATACTAAATCTACTCTCGCACACATCAATGCCCTCACATCAGAGGGCATTGCTCTTTTAGACAACCTTTATCAATTATTAGAAAAGGAATTGCTGGCACTTAAGGCCCGAGATATTGATCTTATCATCGAGCTAAACCAACAGAAACAGAGTGTATTAGTCGCCTTCGATCAAAACAACCGCTCTCGAGCCGAAACACTCCAAAGCGCAGAAGCCAGTGTTGATAAAGCTGGTATCGAATTCTTATTAGAGCAATCTGATGACCTTCGCTTTAATCAACTGTTCCGCGAGAACTGGAACAGTTTAGAGATCACCCTCCAAAAAACCATGAACGCAAATCAACGTAATGAGCAAGTGCTTACCAGAAGCCGCCAATCCCTCGAGCAATTTATAAATGTCTTACGAGGCCAAAAGCCTGCGAACACACTCTATAACGCAAAAGGCACCAAAGGCGACTATTCAGGACAAAGTCGAATAGGCAAGGCTTAAAAATCGCTCCAGCCTTAAAAGCGAAAGGAGTGAAATTGAAGCTTTCCAGAGCAATAGAAAATACGTAAAATATTGATTACTAAGACCTCCCTGTAGTTCAACCGGATAGAACGAGGCCCTCCTAAGGCTTAAATCGGGGTTCGAGTCCCTGCGGGGAGGCCATTTTTAGCGTAGCAACGGACCAAAGCTCCCATCGGGCAAGGCCTCTGGCGACATATCCGACAACTTTTCAAGCAACTGGTATTTTTGTCTTTCCGCTTCAGACAATTGCATTCTGGCGGTCAGCCTGAGATAACGCTCTACCATCTTGGTACGCTCCTCTCTTCTAGCCGACTGCGAGCGCGTAGACTCCAAAAAAAGCTGCGCTAAATTCAGGAGTGCTTTCGCATTTTTTGGATCATGCTCTATCGCCAGACCAAAATATCGAATGGCTTGTGGAACCTTCTCAGCCATGTAGTGCTTAACACCTAAACGATTCACTCGCTCGCTCATTTCTGGGTCATGAATCTGGCGTTTCTGCGCAATTTCAACTACTTCCTCTTGGAGCACTGGCAACTGATCCCCTGTAACTTCCAGCAGTGCGCGTTTAATATTCGCTTCTTCTCCCAGTATTTTTGCTTGCCGCTCCGCCTCTTGCAAATAACGGTTTGCATCATCGCTTTCCCCTAGATCCCGACTAAGCTGGCTTTTCAATAAAGCCGCTTTAAATTTTAAAGCCTTGTCTTTCGGAAACTGAAATGAGGCATGGTTCAGTATCTCATCAAATTGATTTCTAAGAACAATTTGATCTCTTTCCGAAGCCCCTTCCATCTCTAGACGACGCACATTCGCAAGCTTTAGGTAAGGCTCTGCGGAACGATAGCAGCTTTCTTTGCCCAAGGAGATTGATTTACGATAGGCAGACTCAGCTAGTGGTAAAGTTTTCGTGTAAACGGCCACTCGACCAAGCTCCATATGACGCAAAAGGCTTAGCGGGGACTTTTTGGTCGCAGAATGTAGCGCTTCTTGTGCCGGAATGAGTTCTCCTTGTCGCTCCAGTACATCCGCTAATAAATCATATGCAGACATTAGTAGCGGATATTTTTCGATAATATCCGTCAGTAATACTTTTGCGTCATCTAGACGGCCTTGACCAACATAAGCTTCAGCCAAAGCAATACCACTCTCTTTCTCATTAAAATGTTTAAAACGGTACTTGAAGAAGTGCTCCGCCTCATCAAAGCGATTCATCTGTAGCAACAAGCGGCCCTTAATTAGTTGGACATAATCATAATTTGCCCCAGAAAGCTCAACCTGGTCACATAACTTTACAGCCTTATCCAGCTGCCCACGACTGACAGCATCATCTACGGCCGCTAAGGCTTCTTTTCTATACATCAAAAGATCTAACCTAGCTTTTAACTCTTCCATGGTGAAGGGCTTAGTAATAACCGCATCCGGTTTGCTTTCTATGGCATGCAAGATTATCTCTTGGGAGGAATCACTTGTCATAAACACCCAACAGGCACCGGGCTTGATATAACCACGGTAACGAGACTCCTCCAGTAGCTGAATCCCTGAGAGGCTGTCACTGCTATTATGCCCAAGCAAAACAATATCAAAGACTTCTTCTCGTATCAGATCTAAAACCTGCTCATTGATAGTGACGGCTTCAATATTAGATACACCTAGCTGCCGAAGCATATATACAACGGTCGAGCGCATATTACCGCTGCTCTCAATAAGCAAAACTCTTTTATTGGCGTAATCTATTTTTAACTCTGACACTCAGCGTGAAGACCTTATGAGGAACAACATAATAGAGTGCTCAGTATAGAAGTCATTGAGCGAAGGGGGAAGTAATCTTCACAGGAAACCATTAACTAAAAAAAAACACCGGCGAGGGTGAACGCACGGTGTTTAATACAGTTCTATGCTGTCAGGCCATACTATCTTGTAGATAAGATCTCACCATGATTCAGATCAAGCAAAACGAACTATTTATCCCACTTAGACCTTAGACTAAGCAGTTCTAGTGCCCATTTTCCAGTACACTGGAGAAAAAATATAATCAGAGTTGAAAGGGATTATGGCTACAACTTTTATCACCCATGATGATTGTGGACTTCACAATATGGGCCCAGAACATCCTGAAAGCCCAATACGCTTGTTAGCGATCCGCAAAGTTCTTGAACGCACGGGCTTAATGCAGCAACTTGATAAACTGGATTCAGTCCATGTTACGCCTGAACAAATTGCTATGGCTCACGCCTCTCTTCATCAGAAGCGTTTGGAAATGAAGCTTCCTTCCGAAGGAGTCGTCTATACCGATGAAGATACCGCGCTTTGCCCAGACTCACTCCATGCGGCAAGTTTAGCGGCAGGGTCGGCGATTCTCGCAACGAATCGAGTGCTCGCAGGTAAGACTAACAATGCTTTTTGCGCAGTACGACCACCAGGGCATCATGCCGAGCATAATGCTCCTATGGGCTTTTGCTTTTTTAATAACGTCGCCATTGGTGCAATGCAAGCCTTGCAACACCCTGATATCAGTCGCGTTGCCATTGTTGACTTCGATGTTCATCACTGCAATGGAACGGTGGATATCTTTAAAGACATGCCTGAAGTAATGGTGTGCTCCACCTTTCAGCACCCTTATTATCCTGAGCGCTATACCGATATTAAGCGACCTAACATTATCAACTGCCCTATGCCAGCTTACAGTGAAAGCGCCTTTTTTAGAAACATGGTTGAAACCAATTGGCTACCAGCCTTGCAGAACCATAAGCCTGATATGCTCTTTATCTCTGCAGGATTTGATGCTCACCATGAAGACCCAATGGCAGATATAAATCTGAATGAGGATGACTACCGCTGGGTCACAAAACTGTTAATGGATGTAGCAAGGGTTTACTCTCAGGGACGTATTGTCTCAGTGTTAGAGGGAGGGTATAACCCAGTCTCATTAGCGTTTAGTGTAGAAGCTCATATCGAAACACTAGCAGGCTACTGAAACAGTAATTTTGTGGAAAAAAAGGCCGCTCATTGAGCAGCCTTTTTTATTGGTATGTATTTGCTAGTTAGCCAACAAACTTGATCATTACGCCTGCGGCCACAGCTGAACCGATAACACCGGCAACGTTGGGGCCCATCGCGTGCATCAACAAGAAGTTCTGGGAGTTCGCTTCCAAACCTAGCTTGTTAGAAACACGTGCCGCCATAGGTACCGCAGATACGCCCGCAGAACCAATCAACGGGTTAATCGAGTTGCCGCCCGCTAATTTGTTCATTAGCTTAGCCATCAGTACACCCATCGCTGTACCAATACCAAATGCAACAATACCTAGTACTAGAATCCCCAGCGTCTGTACGTCTAAGAATTTATCCGCGGATAGTTTTGATCCAACCGATAGACCCAAGAAGATAGTAACGATGTTGATCAGTGCATTCTGAGCGGTATCGCTTAAACGATCAACCACTCCACATTCACGCATCAGGTTACCAAAGCAGAACATACCCAGTAGAGGGGCTGCATCAGGAAGCAACAACGCGACCAAAATCATCAAAGAGATAGGGAAAAGAATTTTCTCTGTCTTTGAAATATGGCGTAACTGCACCATTTTGATCTTACGTTCAGACTCAGTGGTCAACGCTCGCATAATCGGAGGCTGAATCAACGGAACCAACGCCATGTAGGAGTATGCCGCTACAGCAATCGCACCTAATAACTGAGGTGCCAGCATGCTTGCAACATAAATAGCTGTAGGGCCGTCCGCACCACCGATAATACCAATCGCTGCAGCGTCTTGGATACTGAAGTCCATGATGCCTAGTGTGGTTAGAGCAACGGCACCTAAGACGGTTGCAAAGATGCCAAACTGTGCAGCCGCGCCTAAAAACAACGTTTTAGGATTAGCTAACAGTGGTCCAAAGTCCGTCATAGCTCCTACACCCATGAAAATGAGTAGAGGCGCTGCGCCTGAAGCGATAGCTACGGTATAGAAGTTATACAGCATACCATTGCTATAACCCGCATCATTAGCAACCAAAGAAGCAGCGGCATGGGTTGATGCATTGGATACATGGTACGCATGAACTAATTCATGAGGGTCCGCGCTAGATGTACCAAGTACCGACGATAAGGCTGACAACACTTCCGGCTTAGCAAAGTGTATAGCATTCTCTACAGCTGAGAATGCCATACCCGCTTCCGGAATATTTGCCATAATACCGCCGAACCCTATCGGCACCAGCAACAGCGGTTCAAAATTCTTACGGATAGCCAAAAATAGCAGCAGCAGACCCACAAGGATCATAACAAACTGCCCAGGCGATATATTATATAAGCCTGAGGCGAACCAAAGATCTAGAAGCTTTTCCATTCAAATTGACCTCTTACGCTAGAGATAGCAGCGAATCGCCTACCTGAACAGCGTCACCTTCTTTTACATCAACAGAAGTTACAGTACCTGCACGAGCTGCACGTACCTCAGTTTCCATCTTCATCGCTTCCAGAATAACCAGAACATCACCTTCCTGAATGGCCTGACCAACAGACACCTGAACTTTCCAGATATTACCAGCCAAAGGCGCAGGGACAGGTTCTCCTTGACCTACAGGTGCAGCAACAGGCGCAGCGGCAGCAGCCGGTGCAGCAGCAACAGCAGAGATATCTCCGCCTTCTGCTACTTGAACAACATAATTCTGACCATTTACAGTGATTGTATAAACTTCTGGTCCAGTTTTCTTAGGTGCAGCCATAGCTTTCGCATCCTCCAGTGTAGGTGCAGGTTCAAACGCGTCTGGGTTGCCGCGATTTTCGAGGAATTTCAAACCAATTTGAGGGAATAGCGCGTACGTCAGTACATCATCAATTTCATTTTCACCACCAACGAGAGATATACCTTTCTCTGTTGCGATATTGCGCAACTCAGTGGTTAATTTCTCAACTTCAGGGTCTAGTAAATCAGCCGGACGACATGTAATCGCCTCACCACCGTCTAGTACACGGGCCTGTAGCTCCGCATTATAAGGAGCAGGTGCAGCGCCATATTCACCTTTCAAGACACCCTGAACTTCTTTCGAAATCGTCTTGTAACGCTCACCCATCAAAACGTTAATAACGGCCTGAGTGCCTACGATCTGAGAAGTTGGCGTTACTAGAGGTATCCAACCTAAATCTTCACGAACACGTGGGATTTCAGCTAATACGTCATCAAACTTATCGGATGCATTCTGCTCGCGAAGCTGACTTTCCATATTGGTCAACATGCCGCCAGGTACCTGAGCAATTAGAATACGGGAGTCAGTACCGCGCAGAGAGCCTTCAAATTTTGCATACTTCTTGCGCACTTCGCGGAAGTAAGCTGCGATCTCTTCCAGCTGTTCCAGATCCAGACCGGTATCACGATCCGTACCTTGTAAAGCCGCAACAACAGATTCAGTTGCCGTATGCCCATAAGTCATAGACATAGAGGAAATCGCCGTATCAACACGATCAATACCGGCTTCTACAGCTTTCAGAATTGTCATGTCAGACAGACCAGAAGTCGCATGAGCATGAAGCTGTACTTCTAAGTCCGTTTGCGCTTTCAGACGAGATACCAAGTCGAATGCGTCGTAAGGCGTTAGAATGCCTGACATATCCTTAATAGCGATAGATTCAGCACCCATATCTTCCAAGGTTTTCGCGTATTCAACCCACATATCTGTGGTATGAACAACACTCTTAGTAAAAGAGATGGTTCCTTGAGCATGTTTCCCAGTTGCTTTCACTGCTTTGATGGCAGTTTCTAGGTTACGAGGATCATTCATCGCATCAAAGATGCGGAAAACATCAACACCATTTTTAGCAGCACGCTCAACAAATTTATTCACAACGTCATCAGCATAATGGCGATAACCCAAAAGGTTCTGGCCGCGTAATAACATTTGTTGACGCGTGTTAGGCATTGCCGCTTTTAATTCACGAATACGATCCCAAGGATCTTCGCCAATATAACGAATACAAGAGTCAAATGTAGCTCCGCCCCAGCTTTCTAGGGACCAGTAACCTACTTTGTCTAGTTTTTCTGCAATCGGTAGCATATCATCGATACGCATACGGGTGGCAAAAAGAGACTGATGAGCATCTCGCAGAACTACGTCAGTAATTCCTAGCGGTTTCTTTGCATCGGACATGGGAAAAAGGCCTTCTGTCGATAATAGTGCACGAAATTTTGTAGTTACTTATCGCTTCTTATGAACGATATTTGTGAACGGCCGCTGTCATAACAGCAACTAATTCATCGTTACCACCTTGTGCTACAGCAGCTGTCGCGACTCGCTGTGGCGCAGCTTTTGGCTGAGGTGCCGGCTCATACTTTACAACAAGCTTTGACATAAAGTTTGTTACAAAAACCAGCAAGGTGAGGAACACAAAAACAAAGCCCATACCATAGACCATGAGGGAAAGGCCTTCTGATATCAGATTTTCCATCTGAGGCTGCTCCTAGTTGTTAATAAAAATGTTACTTTTCCTTGGAGAGCTGTCCGATTTAAACAAAATCGGCAGTAGTAGCATCCAAGTCTGCAACATTGGCATTAAACATTAAAAGCGATTCTGTAGCAACTTTGCCTTACTGTTATAGATCAAAAAGCAGCCTAGTTGCGCCATTAGTATTATCTACTAAAATAATCTACAAATCAGATAGATAGGAGAAACAACCCAATAAAAGACCAGTAAGGATCATACTAAGGGACGGTACACCTTGATATTAGAAAACCCTTTGTCTTGCAAATTTTGAGCATGTAAAACGCTCATAACACCTTTATCGCAATATAAAAGGTACTCTTTCTCTTGATCCCAAGCGCTTACTGCACTTTCAAGTTCATAGAAGGGCACGCACATCATCTCACACCCAGGCATATTAAGCGGTTTCTTTTCTTGCTCAAGAGGAGAGCGCACATCGACAATAACTTGATTGTCCGAAACTTTACTTAACGCCTCAATATCTGTCTGGACGTTTAAATTTTCTACAATCTCATCGATGATCAGTACTTCCGCTTTGGCAATCACGCTGTCGAGTAGATGCTCATCAAGCCCCTGCTCTTCCTCTAACACCCTTTCGATCCGTGCACGCGTCGTCGGCTTATCAGAAATAACACCGCAATATTCCGGGATTGTTTTGACGATATCAAAACATCCTAATTTTTTTGTAATATCAACGATATCTTGCTTATCCATAGTAATTAATGGGCGTAAAACAAGCTTGTTTGTAGATTGATCTATCAAAGTTAGATTGGGAATAGTTTGACTAGAGACCTGAGCAATGCTTTCTCCGGTTACGATGGCATCGATTTTCATCAAATCAGCCACCTTCTCTGCCGTACGCATCATCTGCCGCTTTAAAACGACGCCCATATGGGAGTGATGTACATGCTGCAAAATATCACCAACAACCTCATCAAAAGGTACTGTAATAAACTTTACTCGCGCAGAAGCACCATATTGCTGCCATAGATGTAAAGCGACCTGCTTCACACCAATTTCATGCGCTTTACCTCCCAAGTTGAAAAACAGAAAGTGCGTTTTCGAGCCTCGACGCATGGTCATGTAGGAAGCAACAACCGAATCAAAACCACCCGATATAAGAGAGAGCACAGCTTCTTGCGAACCTAACGGATACCCGCCCTGCCCTTTATGCAAGCGTTCAACCACATAAAAGGTATCTTGATCAACTTCGATATCCACATATTCCTCAGGCTTTCGCACGTCAACACCAGCAGACTCCGAATGCTCTAACAGCCCCCCCCCTACATATCGCTCAAGTTCGATAGATGTGAAGTCATGTTTACCTTTTCGTTTTACTCGCACTTTAAACGTTTTATCTTTCAGACGAGAGGCGTAAAGCGGTAGCGTTTTTTCAAAGACATCCTGAAAGCTAATCAGCGGATACTCAGCCACCTCAATAAAGTGCGCTATACCTGGAACGCGTGCCATCGTTTCACACAGTTCATCACGATACTGCAAGGACTCTTGGGGTAATACCACTTCAACCTTATCCCAAAAACCGCTTACCCTGATGTCATCGCTGATTCTTTTAAGAACAATCTGAAGATTGTTTTGCAATCGCTGAATAAAACGACGGCGGACGGGACGACTTTTGATAGTAATTTCAGGAAACAGCTTAACGATAAATTTCATGAGGAGGACTTTGAGTTTATTGTGAGGGAAGCAAGGTTGATAACTCATGCTTTTTTGTAAGGTGGCGCGCCCGGCACGATTCGAACGTGCGACCGCCTGGTTCGTAGCCAGGTACTCTATCCAGCTGAGCTACGGGCGCTAATAATTGTTAAAGAGTTGGTGCGCCCGGCACGATTCGAACGTGCGACCGCCTGGTTCGTAGCCAGGTACTCTATCCAGCTGAGCTACGGGCGCGGCACTTTAACTTTTATTACTACCTTACTGCTTGTTGATGGTGCGCCCGGCACGATTCGAACGTGCGACCGCCTGGTTCGTAGCCAGGTACTCTATCCAGCTGAGCTACGGGCGCAAATGGCGGTGAGAGAGGGATTCGAACCCTCGATAGAGTTTCCCCTATACGCCCTTAGCAGGGGCGCGCCTTCAGCCACTCGGCCATCTCACCAATCAACGGCGCGAACTATACTAGACTGATTTTAAAAAGAAAAGAAAAACTTTCAAAAAAATCAATCTTTAGTCTCGTCGCCACCTTTCTCACGCTGTATACGCTGATAAATCTCTTCACGATGAACAGAAACATCCTTTGGCGCGTTTACACCGATACGAACCTGATTGCCCTTCACTCCCAAAACGGTAACCGTTACTTCGTCACCAACCATCAACGTTTCGCCAACACGGCGTGTTAGAATCAACATATTTAGATCTCCCAATCTTCCCTAAGACACTATCGACTACCTATCGGGTAGTGTGCTACCCGATTACTACACTGTGACAGCCACATAGTCTACGGCCGATACTATAGACTAAATACTGACCGTCGTCATTCACTGACAGTGTCTACCTTATCCAAATCAAATGCTGAATGAAGGGCACGTACAGCTAATTCCAGATATTTTTCTGCAATTACAACAGAAACTTTAATCTCTGAAGTAGAAATCATCTGAATATTAATATTCTCACCCGCCAATGCATCAAACATTTTGCTTGCTACACCTGCATGTGAACGCATTCCAACACCAACAATAGATACTTTTGCGATCTTATTGTTGCCAACTACTTCACGAGCCCCAAGGTCAACCGCTACGCTTTTAAGAACCTCTTCAGCTTTAGTATAGTCGTTTCTGTGGACTGTAAAGGTAAAATCTGTTGTTTGATCAGCTGCGATGTTCTGAACGATCATATCAACTTCAATATTCGCCTTACTGATCGGCCCCAATATTTTTGAAGCCACGCCTGGTATATCTGGCACACCTAGTACTGTAAGCTTAGCCTCATCACGATTAAACGCGATTCCTGAAATAACGGGTTTTTCCACTGCTTCTTCATCCTCTATAGTAATCAGAGTACCTGGGCCATCCTGAAAGCTCGATAGTACACGAAGTGGCACTTTGTACTTGCCTGCAAACTCTACCGAACGAATCTGCAGAATTTTCGAACCTAGGCTAGCCATTTCCAGCATCTCTTCAAAGGTAATCTTTTCAAGACGCTGAGCACCTTCAACCACCCTTGGATCTGTTGTATATACGCCATCAACATCCGTATAGATCTGGCATTCATCCGCTTTTAATGCAGCGGCCAAAGCAACGCCTGTCGTATCGGAACCGCCGCGTCCTAACGTGGTGATGTTTCCATCAGCATCAGCCCCTTGAAAACCCGCCACAACCACTATCCGACCTTGAGCCAGATCAGATTGTATCTTTTCGACATCAATATCCTGTATGCGTGCCTTCATGTGGGCACTATCCGTTAGGATTCGCACCTGACTCCCCGTGTAAGAGCGCGCAGGGATTCCCCGCTTCTCTAGGGCCATGCACAAAAGTGCAATAGTCACCTGCTCCCCTGTGGACACTAAAACATCCATCTCTCTAGGGGTCGGGTTATCTTGAATCTCATGGGCCAACCCTATTAACCTATTAGTCTCTCCGCTCATAGCGGAAACGGCAACTACAAGATCATGCCCTTGGTCTTTAAATGTTTTTAACTTATTAGCAACCGCTTCTATGCGCTCTATTGAGCCCACAGATGTGCCGCCATATTTTTGTACGAATAGAGCCATTGTTATCTCTGTCTCCGTTGGCCGCTAACTATGCAGCCTGCCTAACTATAAATTATTTACAAAGGCCTCTACGCTCTCAAGCGCAGCTGGTAAAGCAGAAGCATCTGTGCCTCCACCTTGAGCAAAGTCAGGACGCCCTCCTCCTTTACCGCCCAGTTGTACCGCTAAATCTTTGACTAAATCACCAGCTTTTACCTTAGCAACCAAGTCTTTTGTAACACCCGCAGCAACAGATACTTTTCCATCACTCTCTGTAGCCAACACCACAACTGCCGAACCTAATTTGTTCTTTAACTGATCAATCGTATCTCGCAACGCTTTGGGATCAATGCCAGGCAGTGTAGCTGTGAGCACCTTAATACCTTTTATCTCTTTTGCCTGAGAAACGAGGTCACCACTTTGTGCTGTCGCTAGCTTTGATTTAAGCTGTTCAAGCTCTTTTTCAAGTTGACGAGCCCGGTCCGATAACGCCTTAACTTTTTCTAACGCTGTATCTTTAGAGCCTTTAAGCAAAGCAGCAATTTGCCCTAAGGAGTAATCCATTTCCGATGTGTAGGACTGTGCTCCTTGGCCTGTCACCGCTTCTATACGTCGAACGCCAGATGCAATGCCACCCTCAGAAATAATCTTTAGAAAGCCAATATCTCCGGTTCGGGATGCATGAGTCCCTCCGCATAATTCAACGGAAAAGTCTCCTCCCATTGAAAGCACGCGCACCTCATCGTCATACTTTTCACCAAATAACGCCATTGCGCCTTTCTGACGAGCCTCATCAATTGCCATTACTTCAGTCACAACCGCGCTATTTGCACGAATCTGATCGTTTACAAGTTCTTCTACCTCTTTTAGTTCATCGGTAGTCATCGCTTCAAAGTGGGCAAAGTCAAAACGCAGTCGTTCAGAATTAACAAGCGAGCCCTTTTGCTGCACATGCTCTCCCAACACTTTACGTAATGCAGCATGTAATAAGTGCGTTGCAGAATGGTTCAACGCGGTTGCCTGACGTGCGTGTTTATTTACTTGCGCCGACACTTGCCCCCCCATTGTCAAAACACCTTGTCGAACCTCACCGTGATGCAGATGATTCCTCGCTTCTTTGGTGCAATCTAAAACTTGAAAAACACCTAAATCGCTACTCAGAGTACCGACATCGCCAGCCTGTCCACCCGACTCACCGTAAAAAGGTGTATGATTCAGTACAACAATTCCCTTTTCACCTGCGCTAAGCTGCTCTACCGACTCTCCTTCTTTGAAAAGCGCCACGATTTCCGCTTGCTCTTCGCAATGGTCATAACCTGTGAATGCCGTTTCACCATCAATGGTCAGCTTGTCGTTGTAGTCAACAGCGAAGCTGCCCGAAGCTCGTGCACGCTGACGCTGCTGTTCCATCTCAGCCTCAAAGCCTTTCATATCAAGCTCTAACTGGTGCTCTCGTGCAACATCAGCTGTCAAGTCGACAGGAAAACCATAAGTATCATAAAGCTTAAAGACCATTTCACCGCTGATAATATTCCCTTGCAAAGCACCAATCGCTTCGCTTAACAACTTCATACCGTGATCCAGTGTTTTCGCGAACTGCTGCTCCTCTTTCAGAATAACTCGCTCCACTTGATCCTGTAATTTGACTAACTCAGGATAAGCACCGCCCATCTCTTTGACTAAAGCTGCCACGAGCGTATTAAAAAATGCGCCTTTCGCCCCCAACTTATTTCCATGACGAATAGCACGACGCATGATGCGGCGCAGCACGTACCCACGCCCTTCATTAGAGGGGGTGACCCCATCAACTATAAGAAAAGCACATGAGCGAATATGATCAGCTATAACGCGTAGCGACTTGTGATCAAGATCAGTTGCACCTACCGCATCGGCCGTTGCTTTAAGCAGATTCTGGAACATATCGATTTCGTAGTTACTGTGCACACCTTGCATAACAGCAGCAATACGCTCCAATCCCATTCCTGTATCTACAGACGGGCGCGGTAACGGTGTCATTTCACCATCAGCTGAGCGGTTGTACTGCATAAAGACGACATTCCAGATCTCGATATAGCGATCGCCATCTTCATCAGGGCTACCTGGGGGACCACCAAAAACCTCTTCACCATGATCAAAGAAGATTTCAGTACAAGGCCCACACGGCCCCGTGTCACCCATTGCCCAAAAGTTATCCTCATCCAGTTTTGAGAAGCGCTCAGGGTCTACACCGATATCTTCTTTCCAAATACGCTCCGCTTCGTCATCCGTATGATGAACCGTTACCCAAAGTTTCTCTTTTGGTAGACCCAAGACTTCAGTCAAAAATGTCCAAGCAAAACGGATAGCGTCAACTTTAAAATAGTCACCAAAGCTAAAGTTGCCTAGCATTTCAAAGAAAGTATGATGCCTTGCCGTATAACCAACGTTCTCTAAATCATTATGCTTACCACCTGCACGCACACAGCGCTGCGAAGAAGTAGCACGCTGATAAGGGCGCTTATCGTCACCTAAAAATACATCTTTGAACTGCACCATTCCGGCGTTAGTAAAAAGCAATGTGGGATCATTAGCAGGTATTAGAGAACTTGAAGCAACTACTTCATGCCCTTGCTGATTAAAATAGTCCAGGAAAGCCTGGCGAATTTCGGCACTTGTCATGTATTTCATATGGATGAATCGTTCCGCTGGCTGGTTATACGCCTTCTATTAGCCCTAACTAGCTTGTTAGACGCCAATCACACGCAAAATAGCGCCCAAGTATATATCGAGGTTAAAAATTGTTCGAATTTTTTCTGCAAGCTAGTGTAACTATTACGATGGACTATAGTCTTAAGCGGGATGGTTTTTGATACTTTCCAGATGATATTCATGAGCTGCCTTCGCCTGCTCAAAGCTAAATCCTCGGCTGGTCATATAGCGCATTCTTTTTTCATAGGCCTTGCGATCCACCGGCTCAAACCCCTTGGCAAACTTCCTTTGGTAGAGATCTATAGCATTAGCAAACCAATCGGGACTGATTTCAGCCAACGCAGCGCCCACGCACTCCTCATTCAAGCCTTTTCTTCGGCCCTCCTGAACTATTTTTAGTAACCCATACCCTTGCGAGATTTTATTGCGAACAAGGGATTCGGCACACCGCTGGTCGCTTTGATAACCCATTTCTGCACATTGGTCTAATACTTCTGATAAAACCATAGGATCAAACTTTGAATCATACTTACGCTCAATCTCTCTGCGACTGTATTCACGCCGTGATAACAATACCATCACTGCTTGCTTAATCTCTGCTCTTACTTCCATATTATTAATCCACTAAAAAGGGACTTAAAAAAGTCCCTTTATTGGTAACTAAAGCCCCATCATCACTAGAAATTAAATACTTTTGTATTCTGATCCATCAGCATTTTAGCCATCTCGGGCGGCTTAGCAACAGATACGCCTTCAATAAGAGCTTCCTTGCTTTTCCCTGCATTGGGTAGGTAAAGTGCGCAGATTTTTACACTTGCTCCGGCTTTAATCAGTTTTTGCATTAGCTGCTCTGGGGTAACATTTTTCGGCTTTAAGGGAGTCGACTTGTAGTTTTGTAGTGCCATGTCACCGGCACTATCACAAAGAAGAACATCCACTTGAACACCTTGCGCTTGCACGGAGTTTGCCAGCACCATCGCCATACCCCGAGTTTGTTGCTGCTCACTTGTCAGAGTAATCAACGCCTTCTGGCCATCTTCAGCATGAGTCAAAAAAGATATGCTCGTTAGTAAAGCGAGTAGAGCGATTTTGATCGTTTTCATACATTAACTCCTTTTAGAAACTATTTTTCCAAGCCACTCTCTCATCTACTTTGTAGCTCCAAGGCAATCCAGAGTTTCGCCATCCATCTTTGGCTCTTACTCCTTTCGAGTTCCCACTCTGCAACTTGCCACCTTCAAAACCATCAACAATTGTCCAGACTCGGGTATAACCCTTTTCTGCTAGTAAGTTGACGGCTGGGGCACTTCGGGTAGAGCCTGAGCGACACATCACAAAAATAGCGGTTTCTAGGCTCGCCTTCTTGCTGTTAAGTGCCGATAGCACTTGCGATTCGAAGTTCGTATTTTTTTTCATAGCCCAGCTAGATCTTTTTTCATCCCACCGCTGCGGATCAGAGACCATCCAAGGCACATGAATGTCTGTTCCAGTAGCATACCCCGTAAATTTAATTTCAATAGGGTCTCGCACATCAATGAGCAACGCGCTGGGATCTTTACTTAACAATTCCCACGCCTCTTGCGCTGTTACATACAAATTTAACGTTGTTTGTGCTGTTGCTTTCTCTGGCTTCTCAGCAGCATTAAGTACAGGGGATATCAGCGTGTAGCAGAGCGCCATCGCCAATAAAGACGGAGATTTAAAAGACATGGGATTAGACCTTTCTAATTTAGAAAATCCTAAATATATTAGAAAGACCTAATAAAGGAAAGAAATAACTCTACAAATCTGTAAATTAGTGAGCCATATGCGCAGAAAAAACATCTGCTTATAAAGCTCACCTAGCTTAAGAGAGGACAATCTCTAGAAATCTAACTCACCCGCTTCAGCCGCATCTTTTTCTACCGCCTCGACTTTAGGCAGGTTGAGTAACTTCTCACGTAAAGCGGTTTCTATCGCTTGAGCAGACTCAGGATGCTCTTCCAAATATTTGGCAGCGTTTGCCTTACCTTGGCCAATTTTATCGCCATTGTAGGCATACCAAGCACCGGATTTATCCACAATTCCTTGTTGTACACCCAAATCGATAATCTCACCCATGCGGTAAATTCCCTGACCATAGAGAATTTGGAATTCCGCCTGCCTAAATGGCGGCGATACTTTGTTTTTTACAACTTTGACACGGGTTTCATTCCCGGTAACCTCGTCACCTTGCTTAACAGATCCAATACGACGGATATCTAATCGCACTGATGCATAAAACTTCAATGCATTACCGCCCGTTGTTGTCTCAGGAGAGCCAAACATTACACCAATTTTCATACGGATCTGGTTAATGAAAATAAGGAGGCAGTTAGAGCTTTTAACATTGCCGGTTAGCTTTCTCAACGCTTGCGACATTAGACGCGCTTGTAAACCAACATGGGAATCACCCATATCACCTTCAATCTCTGCCTTAGGTGTCAGCGCAGCCACCGAGTCAACAACAATGACATCTACCGCATTGGAGCGCACCAGCATATCCGTGATTTCTAAGGCTTGTTCGCCCGTATCAGGCTGAGAAACCAAAAGATCATCTACGTTAACACCAAGTTTCTCAGCATAGTTCGGATCTAACGCATGTTCAGCATCCACGAAGGCACAGGTTTTACCCAGCTTTTGCGCCTCTGCAATAGCTTGCAATGTCAGTGTTGTTTTACCGGAGGATTCAGGACCATAAATCTCAACAATACGCCCGAAAGGAAGACCACCAATACCCAGCGCGATATCCAATCCCAGTGAGCCAGTGGAAACAGAAGGAATGGCTTCACGAGGCTGATCCCCCATACGCATAACCGCACCTTTACCAAATTGGCGTTCAATCTGTGACAGTGCTGCATCTAGTGCTTTTTTTCTGTTATCGTCCATCATTCAACCCTTTCGTATATCACGACAATAATACTGTATAGATGGACAGTATTATTGCGAGATAGTTTTTTAAATGCAAGCCTTTATCATGCAAGTTTTCTCATGGCACCTAACATACCCTCAGCCACAGCTTGCGACCGTACTTGAAGCCGGTCTCCTGTGAATGAAAACATTGACGCTGACACCCCCCCACCTCGCTTAGCCCAAGCCAACCAGACAGTTCCGATAGGCTTTTCTAAAGAGCCACCACCCGGCCCTGCTATCCCACTCACAGCAATAGCAATATCTGCCCCACTTCTTTCCAACGCCCCCAGCGCCATTTCCATAACTACTTGCTCGCTCACAGCCCCATATGCCTCTAAGGATTTGCTTGATACCCCTAGAAGCGTCTGCTTAGCTGAGTTTGCGTAGGTAACAAAACCATATTCAAACCAAGCGGAACTCCCCGAAATAGCCGTAATAGCCTCAGATATACCTCCACCGGTACATGATTCCGCTGTGGTTATTTTCAGATCACGGGCTTCAAGCAACTTCCCTAGTTGGCTAGCCAGCGTCAAGATATATTCCCTGTTCTCGTCATTCACTACGCATGCCTCTCTAATTACCGTAGAATGTCATGATTATGATACCCGTCTGGATGCAGACACAACCTCAGTTAGCCTAAGAAATCATGAATAAAGCCACACAACCTCAACACACCCCTATGATGCAGCAATACCTGAAGATCAAGGCAGAATACCCTGATCAACTCGTGTTTTATCGCATGGGGGACTTCTACGAGCTTTTTTATGATGATGCGAAAAAAGCAGCGGCTTTACTGGATATATCGCTGACAGCTAGAGGGAAATCAGGCGGTAATCCTATTCCTATGGCTGGCTTGCCCTATCATGCCGCTGAAGGTTATATAGCGAAAATCGTGCGAGCGGGTGAGTCCGTTGTTATTTGTGAACAGTTTGGCGACCCCACTACCAGCAAAGGGCCATTAGAAAGGAAAGTTGCACGCATTGTTACTCCAGGAACGCTAAGCGATGAGGCGTTTTTAGATGCGACTCAAGACAATATTTTACTCGCTATCCATCAAGACAACAGCACATTCGGCATCTCACTGATGGACATAAGTACCGGACGTTTTAGCCTAATGGAACTGGCTGACGAAGAGAGTTTAACCGCTGAATTAGAACGACTAAAACCTTCTGAAATTCTCTATAATGATGAGCTCAGTCTTACGGCTATTCTCCAAAACAGGAAAGGCACCCGAGCTCAGTCGCCTTGGCATTTTGAAATCGAGACCGCCGAGCGGCTACTCTGCCAACAATTTAATACGCAAGACCTACAAGGGTTTGGCTGCGCTGAAATGAAAGCTGCTATCAGCGCTGCCGGATGCCTTCTCCAGTACGCTAAAGACACCCAACGCTCGTCGCTACCGCATATTCGCCGCCTACAAATAGAGCAGCGTTCAGATACAGTTATTCTCGACGCTTCCACACGCCGCAACCTTGAAATAGATCAGAACCTAGCCGGCGGTCGAGATAACACGCTGGCAAGCGTCATGGATAAAACATCGACACCTATGGGAAGTCGAATGCTAAGGCGTTGGCTCAACCAGCCGCTTCGCAACAGAGAACAGCTACTTGCTCGTCAAGCTACCATACATTGGTTGAAGGAAGGGTACCGTTATGAGGGCATTTCTGAAGTACTCAAACAAATTGGCGATATTGAACGCATCCTATCTCGGGTTGGCTTAGGCTCGGCACGACCAAGGGATTTAGAGCGTCTGAAAGAAGCACTTGCTTGCCTACCTGATTTGCATACATTACTCACATGCTCACAACGCCCTCACCACCTTAGCTTATTGGCAGAAAAAATTCTGCACCTTCCCCGCTGAGTCAGAATTGCTCAACAAAGCAATCATTAACAACCCTCCTGTAGTTGTACGTGATGGCGGTGTCATTGCCGAGGGGTATGATGCAGAGCTGGATGAGCTACGTAATATCAGTGAGAATGCTGGTGATTACCTGATTAAGTTGGAGCAACAAGAACGAGAGCGGACCGGTATTGCCACATTAAAAGTCGGTTATAACCGTGTTCATGGCTATTTCATTGAAATCAGTAAAGGACAAGCCAGCGCCGCACCGGCTGATTATATCCGTCGCCAAACATTAAAAAATGCAGAACGCTTCATTACTCCCGAATTAAAAACGTTTGAAGATAAAGCACTGAGTGCCAAGAGCCGAGCGCTAGCCCGCGAAAAAGCACTATATGAAGAGATCATAAGTTTACTTGCTCAGCAATTATCACCTCTTCAAGAAGCAGCACAGGCCATTGCTGAACTGGATACACTGGCTAATTTAGCAGAACGGGCCGACACCCTTAACTTTTGTGCACCAACACTTAATGAATCTCCGGGAATCTCAATTCAAGGAGGCCGCCACCCTGTCGTGGAATCGGTATTAGACACACCTTTTGTTGCCAACCACTTAGACATGCACCCTGAGAGAAGAATGCTGATTATTACCGGTCCCAATATGGGAGGTAAATCCACATTTATGCGACAGGCAGCACTTATTGCCTTACTTGCGCACACCGGCAGTTACGTTCCAGCTGATCATGTTGAAATTGGCATTCTGGATAGAATCTTCACTCGCATGGGCTCTTCAGATGATCTTGCGGGCGGGCGTTCAACCTTTATGGTGGAAATGACTGAAACCGCCAACATTCTCCATAACGCTTCAGCCAACAGTCTTGTCTTGATGGATGAAGTAGGCAGAGGAACCAGTACTTTTGATGGCTTATCTCTTGCTTGGTCTGCCGCGGAATACCTTGCCCGTGAGATTAAAGCCTTCACCTTGTTCGCGACTCACTATTTCGAACTCACAGCATTACCCGACCAACAAGCAGGTGTTTATAACGTGCATCTAACGGCGTTGGAACATAAAGATAGCATTGTCTTTATGCATGAAGTACAAGAAGGCCCCGCAAGCCAGAGCTACGGTTTGCAGGTTGCTCAATTAGCAGGAGTACCTAATCATGTTATTGTGCAAGCAAGGGAGAAATTGGTGCAACTTGAGTCGGGTGCGGTCTCAACCAATAGCTCGCATTCCTCCCCCCCACCAGTTCAGAACGATATGTTTAACACAACCATACATCCAGCTGTCGAAAGCTTAAAGCAAATTGACCCAGATAGCTTAACTCCACGAGAGGCGCTGGAGCTGCTATATTCATTGAAGGCTAAACTCTAATCAACCGTTAGGAGATAACACATGGCCTATGTTGTTACGCAAAACTGTATTCGCTGCAAATATACAGACTGCGTGGAAGTCTGCCCTGTGGACTGTTTTTATGAAGGAGAAAACTTTCTCGTCATACATCCTGACGAGTGTATTGACTGTGGGTTATGTGAACCCGAGTGCCCTGCTGAAGCGATTTATCTGGATGATGAGGTTCCAGATACACAGCAAATTTTTATTGAGATTAACGCCCAACTGTCAGAACAGTGGCCTAACATTAAAGAGCGTAAAGAGCCGCTCCCCGATGCGAAAGCGTGGGATGGCAAGCCAGATAAACTTGCCCTCCTCATTAAATAAATAAAGATACTCAGTAAAGACTTGCGTCACTACTTGAGCAAGTCTTCACTGGATAGTCCATTCTTTTCGACTATCTCACGCAACTTACGTAGCGCTTCTACCTGAATTTGACGTACACGCTCACGAGTTAACCCTATCTCACTACCCACTTCTTCAAGGGTACTCATATCATAGTTGCGTAAGCCAAAGCGACGCGATAGCACCTCAGCATGTTTATCTGGCAACATATCTAACCACTTTTCTAAGTTACCACTGATATTCGAGTTCTGTAACAGTATCTCCGGATCAGAATTTTCACGGTCCGCAATGGTTTCTATAACAGCCTTATCAGACTCTCCCATGGGCACATCGATAGAGGCAACGCGCTCATTCAAGCCCAACATCTTCTGAACGTTCTCAACAGGTTTGCAAACCACTTCTGCAATTTCTTCTGCCGTGGGTTCATGATCCAGCTTCTGCGATAACTCCCTAGCTGCACGAAGGTAAACATTAAGCTCTTTTACAACATGAATAGGTAAACGAATAGTTCGGGTTTGATTCATAATAGCCCGTTCAATCGTTTGTCTTATCCACCAAGTCGCATATGTGGAAAAACGAAAGCCTCTCTCTGGGTCAAATTTTTCAACCGCCCGAATCAGCCCGAGATTCCCCTCTTCGATCAGATCTAAGAGCGTCAAACCACGATTGATGTAACGCCTAGAAATTTTAACCACCAAGCGGAGATTACTCTCAATCATTCGCTTTCTTGCTTTTTCATCCCCCTTAAGAGCTAAGCGCGAGAAATAAACCTCTTCTTCAGCGGAAAGAAGCGGTGAGAAGCCAATTTCATTTAAATACAGTTGCGTCGCATCCAATGATTTAGCACTCATTAAATCCTTGTGTGCTAGACTGCCCCGCCCTCGACCACTATTTAAGAACTCAGGCTGCTCGTCATCTGAATCGACTTCCGAATCGAAATCGAAATCATCCTCGGAATCGAGCAACACTTCATCATTTTCTAGATCTTTGCTGTCGAGACTTGTCATCACCGTCTGTACCTTTCGAAATAATTATAATTTTAATGGCCTACCGTCTTGGCAGATACTGTAGTGGATTTACAGGTTTGCCATCCTTGCGTATTTCAAAGTGCAACATTGTTCGAGTTGCTCCACTACTACCTATTTCGGCAATTTTCTCTCCAACATTAACATTATCACTCTCTGTCACCAAAATGCGACTATTATGAGCATAAGCGCTCAGATATTCTTGGTTATGATTGATAATGATCAAATTTCCATAACCTAGCAGACCACTTCCCGCATAAACCACCTTACCTGCTGCTGCTGCATAAACGGGTTCCCCTTTTCTACCGGCTATATTGATACCCTTGTTCATTTCATCCTGAGGTTTAAAACGTGTTATTACACTGCCATTTGCTGGCCATTTCCAAACAAGTGCATGGCGTTTCGGTGTACCAGAGGTGTTAGGCCTTTTAATTTTCTCTGGAGCGGACGGAGAAACAACGACTTTCGCGGGTTTTGTCTGATTAGGCTTGACAGTAGCTTTAGGCATAGTGGTTGGCGAAGTTTTAACCGGGGTCTTAGCGGTAGGAGCAGGGTTGGCTATTGGCTTTGCTTTGCGAGGCGCTTCCTCATAATAATTGGTTAGCTCGTTTTTCATTTCAGGCAGTTCTGCAACCACCGACTGAACTGGCGCTTGGATCAATTTCAAACGCTGCCCAACATAGATATGATCAGCACTACCAATACGATTTCTTTTAGCAATATCTCGGTAATCCAAGCCATATCGCCATGCGATTGAATAAAGCGTATCTCCCCTTACAACGACATATTCTGCAGGTGAATCTCCAGCCTTTTCTCTTTTATTGCCTCTGTCACCTCGAACAATCTCTATTTGTTGCTCCAGCTGAATCGACTGATCTGTCACAGGGGCATACCCTGACGCACACCCCTGTATGATCAATAACATAAATATCAGCCAAACTGCTGACAAAATTTGAAAAAACGCTTTAAAAGATTTGATCACAATTTACCTGACGGGTGCTTGTCCTCTTTCCATTAGTAACACTATCAACGCTCCTCCTATTAATAAGCATAGAGCAAATAGTGCATAAGATTCTTGTCCTGTCAGTGCCTCATAGCTAAAAGGTGAAACATTGCTTTGAACCAACGGCACCTGTTCGCCATGCCGATCAATGGTATAGGATGTCGTGTACTTCCAAGGCCAGACCTTATTCAAAGACCCCAGTAGAAAACCTGATAATAAAGACAACGTCATCAAACGATGATGCTGAAATAACCATGTCAAAACACGCGAAAAACTGAGAATACCAATAAGGCAGCCACTTAGGAACAAGCCAAGTAGAGCCATATCAAACGTTTTCACAGCCTGCAAAATAGGGGTATACATACCCAATAACAGTAAAATAAATGAACCTGAAATACCGGGTAAGATCATCGCACAAATCGCAATCGCACCTGAGACGAAATAAAACACAGGGGTTGCCTCTATTGGCGTTGGTGACATGGATGTGACCAAGTAAGCACTTAATGCTCCCACAGAAAACATCATGATCATAGAAAGGTCCCATCGCGGAATATGTCGCCCGATTACCCATGTCGAGGCCAATATTAAACCGAAAAAGAAAGACCACAGAAGAACCGGATAATGATCAAGTAAAAACAGGACAATGTGAGCAAAGCTGACAAGGCTAATCACTATTCCACCAATAAGCGTCACCAAAAAATTACCGTTCACATGCTGCCAAAAAGCACCTATACCTTTACTCAAGAGTAATTTCAATGCCTCAAGATCAAAGCGACGAATACTCCCAATCAATTCTTCATATATCCCGGTAATAAAAGCAATGGTACCACCAGATACCCCAGGGACGGCATCCGCAGCACCCATCATCATGCCTTTTAAGGCCAGTAATATATATTCTTTAGGCGAACGCTTCTGATTCAAATATTTCTCCTTAACGTACCGTTCCCGAAAGCAGCGGTACAAACTTTACGCGTTCTATTATTTGAGTTTCAAACTCTTTCTCAGACTTTTTAATAACCAACTTAAGTTCTTGCTGGTTTTGTCCTACAGGAATCACCAATCGGCCACCTATTGCTAACTGCTCCAGAAGCTCTTCAGGAATGGATTCAGGTGCAGCAGTAACAATGATGGCATCAAAAGGTGCCATAGATGGCCATCCCATACCGCCGTCAGAGTGCTGTAGATAAATATTTCTCAACCCCATAACGCGAAATCGTTCCTTTGCTTTTAACTGCAAAGGCTTAATCCGCTCAACGGAATACACTTTATCGATCAACTGGGCCAAAACTGCAGTTTGGTACCCCGACCCTGTGCCTACTTCAAGTACTGACTTCACCACACCCTCAGAAAGCAAAAGCTCCGTCATTCTAGCAACAATATAGGGCTGGGAGATCGTCTGATTGAATCCAATTGGCAATGCTGTATCTTCATACGCTCTATGCGCTAGCGCCTCATCAATAAAGAGGTGACGCGGCGTACCTAATATAACATCCAATACGGGCAGGCTTTTTATACCTTGCTCACGCAAACGTGTAACCAGACGTTCCCTTGTACGCCGCGAGGTCATACCTATCCCTTGCAGCTGAACACTACTCAAAGCACTCCCTCCAACCAATCTCCTAATCGTTCCATCCCTGGGTAATATGTCATATCAATATGCAAAGGCGTGATCGAAACAAACCCTTGCTCGACCGCATAAAAATCAGTACCGGGGGCATTATCCAACGCATCTCCAGCACCTGCTACCCAATATCGAACCTTACCCCGTGGATCTTTTGAACTTTCTGGCTTACCTGCTGCAGCTCGATGACCGAGTCGAGTAATATGAACTCCCTTAATGTCACCAAGAGGCAGATCAGGCACATTCACATTCAGAACCGATCTTGCCGGCAGCCCTAAAGAAGCTACATTTTCAACGATTGTTTTCGCAATAGCAGCCGCTGTTTCATAATGTTTAGGATAATGCCCTGCTAAAGAGACAGCAATCGGCGGCAAGCCTAACGAGCGGCCCTCCATCGCTGCGGCCACTGTGCCTGAATAGATAACATCATCGCCTAGGTTGGCACCCGCATTAATACCAGAGACTACAATGTCCGGCACCGCACCAAAAAGACCCGATACTCCCATATGAACACAATCCGTTGGTGTCCCAGACAAGCTTACAAAGCCATTATCATGACGATGAGCATCGACAGGTCTATCAAGAGTAAGTGCATTACTTGCACCACTACGATTTCTATCTGGGGCAACTACTTGAATCGAAGCCACCTCGGATAAGGCACTAGCTAACGCAGCCAAGCCCGGCGCAAACACTCCATCATCATTTGATATCAAAATATTATTCATGGCTGCGGCTCCAGCCCTTCCTCAGAAAAATCACACAACTCTCTGAGTATACTAGTAGCAAATGCGCCAGCAGGTAATGAGAAGCTTAATAGCCAAGTACCCTCTTCTTCTTTTTCAGCCTGAAATCCATCGGGTATAAGCCGAATCGGTCTACGCTCTTGCTGTAGCCCTACATATGCTAGGCGCTCAGTGATTTCGTCCCACGGTTCTACCATTTTGTATTCCCACTCGGCCGCATCATCAGCACTTTGTAAACGCCCTCTTCCCCAAAGGGGAGCACTCAGATGCACATCACCTTTAGCTAAACGTTCATACAGCACTTCATTTGACGTCTCAGGAACAAAATGGCTTTTGCTTCCGGAGAGCGTCATCACATCTCCTCGCAAAATAGTATTCCATAAATTTTGTCGAATCCGCTCAGAGACACAGTGGTTGAATAACCAAGAGCGTACAGCCGATATATACAAGCCTTTTTTATGGCGCTGACGCTCTTTAAACTCACCTTTCAATAATGCGACACCTTTCGTGAGATTCCCACCATCAAAACCAAAACGCTGTTCACCAAAGTAATTAGGTACACCAGTCTTTACCAATTCAAGGCGCTTCGTAAAGGACTGCTCATCTGTAATATTGCGCAGACGTAATGAAAAACGATTGCCTAAAAGAGAGCCCAGCCTTAGTTTTCGAAGATGACGCTCAGCTTTTAGAACTTCAATGGTTTCACCGCCAAACATCGACCATGTCATCTGTCTATTAATAGGCAACTTCACGCTGAACCATTGATCGGTAACAGCGTGACGATCTTTTTTACCCGCATATCCCACATCGTTAACAGGTATCTGACAAAAACCAGCTAGCTGCCGAGCCACCCAGTCGGTGTTTTCACCCGTTTTACGTATCAAGAGAAATACATGCTCCCCTTCACCTTCCGGCAAGAATGAGGGTATTTCTGATACTCGAAAATCTTCGGGAGTTTGCCTAATAGTGGCTCGACTTAACGGTTTTCCATAAAGAAACTGATAATCAGTAGGCAGATTCATGCTTTACTTTTCCTTTCTAACCGGGGATGGCTCAACCAATTGATAGAAAGTTTCTCCTTGCTTAATCATCCCTTGGTCGCTTCGGGCACGTTCCTCAATAGCCGATAAACCTTTTTTTAAATCCATCACTTCTGCTTCGAGCTGTCTATTACGCGTCTGCAAACGCTCATTCTCGCTTTGCTGATCCGCTATTTGATCTTCTAGTTGCCGGACTAATAGTAGGTTAGCTTCGCCAAACCATAAGCGGTACTGCAAACCTAGAAAAATGATAATCAGCACGAATAGAAACCAGCGAAACACGAATAGCATACCTCAGAGTCTAAAAAGGGGGCCTCAGCCCCCTTTTCTAACAGGTCTTGGCTTAATTACGCCTGACCTTTGATTTCGGAAAGACCATTATAAATCGCCTTCTCACCTAACTCTTCTTCAATACGTAGTAAACGGTTATATTTAGCTACACGATCAGAACGGCAAAGTGAGCCCGTCTTTATTTGGCCTGCAGCTGTACCGACAGCCAAGTCAGCGATGGTCGTATCTTCCGTTTCGCCTGAACGATGGGAGATTACCGCGGTAAAACCAGCATTTTTTGCCATTTTGATGGCATCCAACGTTTCAGACAGCGAGCCAATCTGGTTGAATTTAATCAGGATAGAGTTACCAATGGACTGCTCAATACCACGCGATAGAATCTTCGTATTGGTTACGAACAAGTCATCACCAACCAGCTGGACTTTATCACCGATCTTTTTGGTCAGATAAGCCCAACCATCCCAGTCAGACTCATCTAAGCCATCTTCAATCGACACAATAGGGTAGTTTTCTGTGAGTTCAGCTAAGTAATCGCCAAAACCTTCAGCGTCAAACACTTTGCCTTCACCAGACAGATTGTATTTACCTTCTTTGTAAAACTCAGAAGCGGCACAATCCAAAGCTAAAGTAACATCTTTACCCAGCTCATAGCCTGCTTTCTCAATCGCTTCTTTGATCACAATCAGCGCTTCTTCATTAGATGCTAGGTTGGGTGCAAAACCACCTTCATCGCCTACAGCTGTATTCAACCCTTTAGCTTTTAAAACAGCTTTGAGCGCGTGAAATATTTCAGCACCACAACGCAACCCTTCAGAAAATTTATCAAAGTTAACCGGCTGCACCATAAATTCTTGGATATCAACGTTATTGTCCGCGTGTTCTCCCCCGTTAAGGATATTCATCATGGGTAGAGGTAGAGAGAACTGGCCCGGCGTGCCATTAATGTCTGCAATATGCGCGTATAAAGGGATACCCTTTTCAACAGCTGCAGCTTTAGCTGCTGCCAACGAGACCGCCAGAATCGCATTAGCGCCCAAGTTCTCTTTGTTTTCTGTTCCATCAAGCGCTAACATTTTATTATCTAATGCTCGCTGGTCGGTAACATCCATACCTTTCAGTGCATCACAAATAACACCGTTAACCGCCGCTACAGCCTTTAATACACCTTTACCAAGATAACGGCCCTTATCACCATCACGTAATTCCAGTGCTTCACGAGACCCCGTTGATGCGCCAGACGGTGCACAAGCGGAACCGATCACGCCTGATGTCAATATAACGTCCGCTTCAACCGTCGGGTTACCACGAGAATCCAGCACTTCACGTGCTTTAATATCGGCGATCTGAGCCATTTTTTCTCTCCAATTTTCCTAAAACAATATAGTCTTGGTAAAACGTTATTGGCCTCGGCGCGTTTGCTCGACCAATGCTGCTTCTATAAAGCCTGTAAACAGACCATGTCCATCACGAGGTGACGACGTAAATTCAGGGTGAAACTGACAAGCAACAAACCAAGGATGATCAACGACTTCAACCACTTCGACCAGTTCGCCATCAACAGAGCGTCCAGAAATACGCAAGCCGGCTTTTTCAAGCGCTTCAACATAATTGTTGTTCACTTCGTAGCGATGACGATGGCGCTCAACAATCTCTGTACTACCATAGCAGCGAGCAGCCACAGAACCTTCAGAGAGATGACACTTTTGAGCGCCTAAACGCATAGTACCGCCTAAGTCAGCATCTTCACTACGCTGTTCCACACCACCCTCTTCTGTTGTCCACTCTGTGATCAAACCGACAACGGGGTTCGCGGCATTTTTCTCAAACTCTGTTGATGTTGCTCCTTCAATGTTTGCCACATGACGAGCATATTCAATCACAGCTACTTGCATACCTAAACAGATACCAAGGTAGGGTACTTTATTCTCACGCGCATATTTTACTGCGGCAATTTTACCCTCAACGCCACGCTCACCAAAGCCACCCGGCACCAAGATAGCGGAGACATCTTTAAGAATATCAACCCCTTCTCTTTCAACTCGCTCCGAATCAATATATTCGATACGTACTTTGCGACGCAGCTTAATGCCGGCATGAGAGATTGCCTCAATCAGGGACTTATAGGCATCCAGCAGCTCCATGTACTTGCCCACCATGGCAATACGCACTTCGCCATCTGGGTTAAGGTGTGCATCGGCTACTGAAATCCACTCACTGAGGTCAGCGGCAGGGGCATCCAGATTAAACCGCTCAACAACGATATCATCCAACCCCTGATCACACAGCATCTTAGGAATGTTATAAATAGTATCCGCATCAGGCATGGAGATGACCGCGCGCTCTTCAACATTCGTAAAGAGAGATAACTTGCGACGTGAAGAATCAGGAATAGGCTGCTCTGATCGACACACCAAAATATCGGGCTGAATACCGATTGAACGGAGTTCTTTAACAGAATGTTGAGAAGGCTTCGTTTTAATCTCTCCAGCCGTTGCGATGTAAGGCACCAACGTCAAATGCATAAACATTGCGCGTGTAAAACCCAGCTCAGCTTTCAGTTGTCGAACAGCTTCAAGGAAAGGCTGAGACTCAATATCACCCACCGTGCCACCGATCTCCACCAAGGCAACATCTGCATCGCCGGCTCCCTCAATTACCCGGCGCTTGATTTCATCAGTGATATGCGGAATTACTTGGACTGTACCTCCTAAATAATCGCCGCGACGCTCTTTGCTTAAAACATGCTGATATACTCGACCGGTCGTAAAGTTATTACGCTTGGTCATCGTGGTACGAATGAATCGCTCATAGTGACCTAAATCGAGGTCAGTCTCAGCGCCATCTTCCGTAACGAATACTTCACCATGCTGGAAAGGACTCATCGTACCCGGATCTACGTTGATGTAGGGATCCAGTTTCAACATAGTGACTTTTAAACCGCGTGCTTCCAAGATAGCTGCAAGCGAAGCGGATGCGATGCCTTTGCCCAATGAGGACACGACACCACCTGTGACGAAAATGTAGCGCGTCATGTGGAACCTGTTCTGGCTGTAAGTGAGGGAAAAAAACTAACTAAAGATGGGGCTACAGGATAGCAAAGAGACGGCCTTACGACAATCAGAAAGGTTCCCATATTACGGTAAAACTGGGCTTATCTTGCGCTTGGGACTGCCAACCCTCACAAACACAAATACCGGGGATCGCAACCACTTCATTTTCGTGGACTAAAATTGGCCATTGCTCCCTCATCCAGGGTGGAACACCACTCTCTTGAAAAAGCTTTTTGAGTGACTTGTGTTGACGACCTACAGGCCGACACGACATACCTTCCCTTCTAGACACACAGCTAATTCCCTCTAAGGTTTTCAAACCGGCACTCTCGCTACACTTGACGGTCAATTGCCCCTCACGCCATAAGTGCTGCCCCAACCCGAGAAGCAAAGTCTCACAGGAATTTTCAGGCTGCGTACTGACATTCAAATAAAGAGAACCGCGGTAGCGCCTTAAAATAAACGTCCCTATCAGCAGCTGCGGTAACCGATCCTCTGAACTTTGGAAAAAATCACGCTCTATTTGAGCAAGCTGACTGCTTCCCAATAACTGCTGTGTCTTGCGAAAGATCCAACGTCGCAGCAAGGCTTGTCGTCTAAAGCTGTTATGGTCTGCTAATCGCCCAATGTTCAGGCTATTACCTGACAGCATAGATTCCAACTGCTCATCCAATAACTCATCCAGTAAAGCCTGTTCAGATTTTATTAACCGCTGATTAGCAATAAGCGTAGATGTAACCGAAGGCCACCGTTTGCTAAGCAAAGGCAACACATGTAGGCGCAAAAAGTTACGATCGTAGTCCGACTTATGATTACTTGGGTCTTCCACCCATGCCAAGGCATGCTCAACTGCCCATTGCTTAATCACCGATTTAGGTACTTCCAATAGCGGCCGCAGCAGTGCCGCTTTACCTAAAACCCGATACTGAGGAATACCTGCCAAACCTCGTGGCCCTGTTCCTCTCACTAAACGAAACAGCATGGTTTCAGCTTGGTCGTCTCCATGATGCCCTTGAAGTAATAGATCACCGGGTTGCAAAAATGCCTCAAATGCACGGTAACGAGATTCCCTTGCCGCAGCCTCACTACCATCTTTTGGGTAAACATCAATTTTAGTAAAGGGAATGGACAACCGATCAGCTTGCTGCTGACAAAATAGCGACCATTCATCTGCAGCAAGCTGCAAATGGTGATTGATATGTAAAACATGAAGGGTTTGGTGATCTAACGTCGACGCTGCAAGGTGCAGCAACACCATAGAATCGATACCTCCACTGACCGCTAATACCCAACGATCAGGTGAGTAATGTTCACAGATCGCTGAGAAGGTATCAGCAGCCAACGAAGGCTTCATACTTACGCGGAAGTTAGTCCGTAGGACATAAGACGCTTGTAGCGGCGCTCCAGCAGCTCATCAGTAGATAGAGCATCTAATTTATCAAGCGTCTGGATAAGCTGCTGCTTGAGATCCTCACACAACTTTACAGGATCTCGATGGGCACCGCCCAAGGGCTCAGGTACAACCTTATCCACCAACCCCAGCTCATGCAGGCGCTCAGACGTGATACCCATCGCTTTGGCCGCATCTGAAGCGCGCTCAGCACTCTTCCAAAGAATCGATGCACAGCCTTCTGGCGAGATAACCGAGTAGGTGGAGTACTGAAGCATCATCAGCTCATCACACACACCTATCGCTAAAGCACCACCAGAGCCACCCTCACCGACAACAGTAGAGATGATAGGTGTTTTCAGTTGAGACATTTTTGCCAAATTAAATGCAATGGCCTCACTTTGACCACGCTCTTCAGCATCAATGCCCGGATAAGCGCCAGGGGTATCGATAAATGTTAAGACTGGCATGCTGAAACGCTCTGCCATTTCCATCAAACGCAATGCTTTGCGATAGCCTTCAGGCCTTGGCATACCGAAGTTGCGACGTACTTTCTCTTTGACCTCTCGGCCTTTCTGATGACCGATAACCATGATCGGGCGCCCAGCCAAACGTGCAACACCACCAACAATTGCCGCATCATCTGAAAAATGACGATCACCATGAAGCTCTTCAAACTCTTCGAACATCAGGGCAATATAATCCAAAGTGTATGGACGCTGTGGATGACGCGATAACTGGGAAATCTGCCAGGCAGTAAGATTCGTAAAAATAGACGCAGTCAAACTGCGGCTTTTCTCAAGCAACTTACTTAACTCGTCAGCAATATTGATTTCTGTATCATCACCAACCAGTCTCAGCTCTTCAATTTTGGCTTCGAGTTCAGCTATTGGCTGCTCAAAATCCAGATAGTTCGGATTCATTCGATTCTTTCCGCCTTACCAGTGATCGTTTAGATATTCAAACCAGTGATTTTACCGTCACCCCGTCAGGATAACCACCCTGTTCAGTACGCTAAAGAGACGCAATCGTCACCAAAGTGTTCTTTTAGGGCGATTAATAACTCATCAGTCGCTTCGAGCTTCCACTCCTCGCCCAATTGAATGACTCCACCGGCATCACTTCGCTGATATTCCAGCTCCACACATAGACCTTGAGGAGCACGATAAGCTTCTATCGTTTTAGCAAACGCCTGCAACCCTCTCCCCGATAGGTACTTTTCACCGCCACGGACATGTACACAACGGGCAAACTGCTGTCGAGCCATGGGTATACTTGATAGCTTATTACAACGAACCTTGAGACCACCTGAATAGTCATCTTGGGTAATTTCGCCCTCCATGATGACAATCGTATCTTTTACTGCCCATTCACGCGTTTGTTCATAAAGCTCACCATAGACCGTCACATCAATTCTCGCGCTTCGATCATCTAAGGTCAGAAAACACAGAGAATCGCCTCGCTTGGTCTTTTTGACACGCTGATCAACAATTAAGCCCGCTATCTTTTGCTGTTTACCTCGCCCGGGCTGCAGATCAACAATTTTTTTCGATATGAAGCGGCTAAGCTCTTTTTCATATTCATCTATAGGGTGGCCTGTCAAATAAAGACCTAGCGTATCCTTTTCTCCACGCAGGCGTTCCTTGTCAGTCCACCGCCGCACACCTTGATACTCCTCGTAAGGATCTCTGGGTGCCTCAGCTTCCACTTCGCCAAACAGGTCGAAAATTCCCGCATCCTGATTGCGCGCACTTTGCCCAGCCGCCTGCAGAGCATCACCTATTGCCTGCCAAAGTACCGCTCTATCGGCGCCTAATTTATCCAGCGCACCTGAACGAACTAGCGCTTCCAGCACGCGTTTATTCAGGTTTTTAGCACCCACGCGCTCACAAAAATCGAACAGATCTTTGAAGTCCCCTTTGCCATCTTGACGTGCAGCAACAATGGCCTCAATCGGGCCTTCCCCTACCCCTTTGATTGCACCCAAACCATAAACAATTTCACCGACCTCATTGACGGTGAACATATATTCACCGCTACAGACATCTGGCAATGCTGGCGGTAAGCCCATCTTGCGGCACTCTTCGATAAAGATCACAACTTTATCGGTATTTTGCATATCCGATGACATGACCGCCGCCATAAATGGCGCAGGGTAGTGTCGTTTCAGCCAAGCGGTTTGGTACGACACCAGTGCGTAGGCAGCCGAGTGGGATTTGTTAAAGCCATAACCGGCAAACTTTTCTACCAGATCAAAGATATTCCCGGCCAGATCTTTATCAATGCCGTTATTCCCGCACCCTTCAAGGAAGATAGAGCGCTGTTTCTCCATCTCTTCCGGTTTCTTCTTACCCATCGCTCGACGCAGCATATCAGCACCACCCAGCGTGTAACCCGCCATCACCTGGGCAATTTGCATTACTTGCTCTTGGTAGAGGATGATTCCGTAGGTTGGTTCCAATACAGGCTGAAGGCTATCTAACTGATAATCAGGATGAGGCCATGCCATTTCCGCACGTCCGTGCTTTCGGTTGATAAAGTCATCCACCATGCCAGATTGTAGTGGCCCCGGGCGAAAGAGCGCCACTAATGCGACTATATCTTCAAAACGAGAGGGTAGAAGGCGCCGAACCAGATCCTTCATGCCACTGGACTCTAACTGGAACACTGCGGTCGTTTCGGCTGACTGTAAAAGCTCAAACGTGGACGGATCTTCCAAGTCGATTAAGGCGATATCTAATGGTTCTTCACCTTTTTTTGCGCGAATATCATTGATCGTTTTTAAGGCCCAATCAATAATGGTCAATGTACGCAAGCCCAAGAAGTCGAACTTAACAAGGCCAGCCTCCTCAACATCTCCTTTGTCAAACTGGGTAACCAACCCTTGACCTTCCTCATCACAATAGGTGGCCGAGAAGTCGGTTAGTTTGGTAGGCGCTATCACGACACCACCGGCATGCTTGCCAACGTTGCGGGTGACCCCTTCCAGCTTATATGCCATCTCCATGATTTCCTGAGCTTCTTCGCTACTTTCCACGAAGTCGCTTAAAGCAGGCTCTTGCTCCATCGCCTTGCTCAGGGTTATACCGATTTCAAAGGGAATCAGTTTAGACAGCTTATCTGCCAACCCAAACGCCTTTCCTTGTACACGCGCTACATCACGCACCACCGCCTTCGCTGCCATCGTTCCAAAGGTAATAATCTGGGAAACAGCGTCACGCCCATATGTCCGAGCAACATAATCAATTACCTGATCTCGATTATCCATACAGAAGTCGATATCGAAATCGGGCATAGAAACACGTTCAGGGTTTAGGAATCGCTCAAATAGAAGATCGTATTCCAGTGGGTCAAGATCTGTGATTTTTTGCGCATAGGCAACTAACGAGCCAGCGCCCGAACCACGACCTGGGCCTACCGGGATGCCGTTATCCTTAGCCCACTGGATAAAGTCCATGACGATCAAAAAGTAACCAGGAAAACCCATTTGTGTAATGATATCTAACTCAAATTTGAGACGCTCATCATAAGGCTTTCGCTTTTCGGCATAATCCGGATCGTTTTTATCCAGCAAAATCTGTAAGCGCTCTTCAAGGCCCTCTTCAGACACTTTACAAAAGTACTCATCCATCGTCATCCCTTCAGGGATCGGGTACTTGGGTAAGTAGTAGGTTCCTAAATCTAATTCAATGTTACAACGCTTAGCAATCTCCAAGGTATTTTTGACAGCACTTGGTATATCAGCAAACAGCTCTGCCATCTCTTGAGGCGTTCGAAAATACTGTTGAGGCGAGTAATCCTTGGGGCGACGAGGGTCATCCAAAGTACGCCCTTGGTTAATACAGACCCTAGCTTCGTGAGCATCAAAGTCATCTTCCGCGAGAAACATGACCTCATTCGTTGCAACTAGGGGACACCCCGTAACCAGCCCTAGACGAACACTTTCATTAATAACCTTGTCTTCGCCTTGACGTCCTGTTCGCTGAACCTCTAGATAAAATCGCTCAGGAAACACCGCCATCCATTCTGCTAGAAGCGCATCAGCCATTCCATTGCCTGACACCATCGCTTTGCCGATTTCGCCCTCTTTCGCTCCCGATAGTGCGATCAAACCTTCAGACTTTTCAACCACCCAAGACTTTTTCACTAAAGCTTTATCAACAAGGTAATTTTGGCCTTCGGCGTATGCACGGGAGATCAGTTCCATCAAGTTTCGGTAGCCTCGGGCATTTTGCACCAGCAAGGTTAAACGAAAAGGAGTGCCTTCATTATCTGACTCATTCAGAACTAACAGGTCTGCACCGCAAATAGGCTTAATGCCTGCACCCGTAGCGGCTTTATAGAACTTCACCAAGCCAAATAAATTAACCTGATCTGTTATCCCTACCGCGGGCATACCAGCTTCTTTTGCTGCCGCTACTAACCCTTTAATTCGAGTCAAGCCATCAACTAAAGAAAATTCAGTATGTACCCTGAGATGGACAAAGTTTACGTCAGACATCTAGTTACCTAGTTAAGAGAGTTTCGATATGCCAAGAAGTGTTGCTACAGGCTTAAATGAGCGTCGATAGCCCGTTAATACACCATACTTTTTCAAGGCTGCCAAATGCGCTGGCGTAGGGTAGCCTTTGTGGCGATCAAACCCATATTCCGGATGCACTTCGTGCAGTTCCAGCATCTCCCGATCTCGCTCCACTTTCGCTAAAATCGAGGCCGCACTAATTTCAGGGATTTTTGAGTCGCCTTTTACCACCGCTTCCGCTGGATAAGGTAATTCAGGACAGCGGTTACCATCAACCATGACATACTCAGGCGGAATATTCAGCGCCAACACTGCCCTTTGCATCGCCAACATTGTAGCGTGAAGTATGTTAATACGATCTATCTCATCAGGGCTTGCGGAAGCGATAGCCCAACAGAGTGCCTTCTCTTTGATTTCAATGTATAGCGCCTCACGCTTTTTCTCTGTGAGTTTTTTGGAATCTGCCAGACCATTAATTGGCTTTTTAGGATCAAGGATAACGGCGGCCGCAACCACATTTCCAATTAAAGGCCCTCTCCCCACTTCATCAACACCTGCAACCCTTTTTGCTACTGAAAAGTCAAAGCCCAGCGATTGCATCTTATTTTACCCTTTCATCCAATAATGCTTTTACGGCAGCTGCTGCACATTCATCTGCGTTTTTGCATACTTCGTTGAATATTTCTTCAAATCGTAATGTAAGCGTTTGCTGATAAACCTTGTCTTCCAGTATGCGTTCAACTTCTTGCGCTAGCTTTGTTGCCGTCACATCACCTTGCAGGATCTCAGGAACCAGTGCTTCACCCGCCAATATATTGGGCAATGAAACATAAGGTGTTTTAAGCATTCTTGAATAAATAGCGTAAGTTAGAGGTGACATTTTGTAGGCAACGACCATCGGCTTTTTAAGTAATGTCGCCTCTAAGGTTGCCGTGCCAGAAGCGATCAAAACCACATCAGCAATCGCTAAAGCCTCTCTGGAATGCTTCAAGGTCAAACGAATATCGAGATCCCCGTACTTTTGGTCGATCAGCTTCTTCAGAACGTCATAGCGTTTTTGATTTGCCGCTGGCAGTATAAACTCTATATCCGGATATTGTTTTTTCAGAAGCCTTGATGCCTCTAAAAAGGGCTTGGCTAAATACTTAATTTCTGCACTTCGACTACCCGGTAAAAGAGCAACAACGGGATATTTTCCTTCTTTACGACCCTGCAAGCGTACCTGCGCCAGCTCCGACTTCTCCTGCAAAATTGTATCAGCTAAAGGGTGACCAACAAACACAACACGCTGCCCCGTAGCTTGATAACAGTCGGGTTCAAAAGGAAAAAGAGCTAACAATAGATCTACCGATTCCTTAATTGTGTAAATCCGCTTTTGCTTCCAAGCCCACACTGAAGGGCTAACATAATGCACCGTTGGGATATGAGCCTCTTTAAGGCTTCGCTCAATGTGCAAATTAAAGTCAGGAGCATCTATGCCAATAAAGACGTCAGGCGGAGCCTTCAGGAAGTCTTGAATCAGTTTTTTACGAAGCTTTAATAGCTCAGGTAGGCGCCCTAAAACTTCAACAAGCCCCATAACCGATAAGGTTTCCATAGGGACATAGTTCTTAAACCCTTCTGCACACATAAGATCTCCGCCAATACCTTCAAATTGCGCATCGGGGAAGTGTCTCTTTAATGCTTTAATCAGTCCGGAGCCGAGGATATCACCGGACGATTCGCCGGCAATCATAGCAATCCGCAGTTTGGCCACACACCCTCCTAGCGGATAATCCCTCGAGTAGAGGTCTTAAGAGAAGCAATCAATGGAAGTATTTCAGGAGTTAACTCAGCCATGAGGCTCAGTTCAGATAGCGCTTGTTCTACTTTTAGTTTTTTACGGTAAATAACTTTGTAAGCCAGCTTCAAGGCCTTAATAACTTCTGGGGAAAATCCACGGCGCTTCAGTCCTTCTGCGTTAATACCATGGGGCTGCGCAGGGTTACCGGTAGCCATGACATAATCAGGCAGATCTTTCAGCAAAACCGTCCCGGCACCACACATAACATGAGAGCCTATATGGCAAAACTGATGGACAGCAGTAAAGCCCCCCAATATCGCATAGTCACCAACATGAACATGGCCAGCCAGCGCTACGTTATTTGCCAAGATAATATGATCACCCACCATGCAATCATGCGCAACATGGGCATTCACCATAAAAAGATTGTGGCTACCAATACGCGTCAGAGACTGATCCTGCACAGTACCACGATGCACCGTACAGCTCTCTCTGAATACGTTGTAATCTCCAATCTCTAAACGCGTTGGTTCACCAGCGTATTTTTTATCCTGACAATCTTCGCCAATACTTGAGAACTGGAAAATCTGATTGTGCGAGCCTATCGTTGTTGGCCCTTTGATCACAACATGTGAAGCGATTTGAGTTCCTTCACCAATCACAACCTCAGGTCCAATATAACTCCATGGACCTATACTCACACCATCGGCTATCTGGGCTCTTTCATCAACAATAGCACGCGCATCAATCACTTCTTATACCTTCCGGTCCGCACAAAGAATGGTAGCTGAGCTTACCATATCACCATCGACTGTCGCTTTGACATCAAATTTCCAAATGCCGCGTTTTTCTGATTGAACTGAGGCTTCTAATCTCAATTGATCGCCAGGCACCACGGGGCGTTTAAATCGCAGTTTGTCAGCACCCACAAAGTAATAAATGGAACCATCTTGAGGCTTCTTATCCATCGTTTTAAAACCAAGGATGCCTGCAGCTTGAGCCATAGCTTCCACAATTAACACGCCGGGCATGACTGGATGATCTGGAAAGTGCCCATTAAAAAAGGGTTCGTTGACGGTTACATTTTTAATAGCAACAATGGACTCACCAGGATTTAGCTCTAAAACGCGATCAACCAGCAGGAACGGGTAACGATGCGGGAGATACTCCCTGATTTCCTTTACATCCATCATTGTGTTTTAACCTTCAGTAGAAAATTTTTCAAGTTTATGTTCAAGCGCTTGAATCCGTTTAGCCATATCATCCAACTGCCGAAAACGAACAACATTTCGCTTCCATTGGCGGTGGGCCTCTTGTCCTGTGCCTGATGAAACCGTTTGACCAGGTAAGGTAATGGACTTACTAACCAGAGTCATTGCGGTTACATGGGTATTATCCGCTAAGGATAAATGACCTGTTATGCCGCTGAGCCCAGCGATTGTACAGCGGCGGCCAATTCTAGTGCTTCCCGCAACAGCCGTACAGCCTGCAATTGCAGTTTCTTCACCTATTTGCACATTATGGGCAATTTGGATTAGGTTATCGAGCTTCACTCCATCACCAATGACAGTGTTATCCAGAGCACCACGATCAATAGTTGTGCCTGCACCAACCTCTACATCATCACCTATTCTTACACCGCCTAGCTGACAAATCTTATGCCAACCTTGCTTAGATGGAGCAAAACCGAAACCATCGGCGCCAATGACAGCTCCAGCATGAACAATAGTTCGCTCACCTAACTGTACATTGCCATATAAAGTCACACTCGCCTCAAGACGCGTATTAGCACCAATTAAACAATCATTACCGACTACACAATTAGGTCCTAAGTACACTCCCGCTGCCACATGAGTATTCCTGCCAATACGAACACCGTCAGACACGACAGCAGAAGGGTGAATATAGGCGGTTTTATCGACAGTAGCTGAAGATGCCACACCTGCTGTAAGAGGTTCACGCCAGTCAAAAAAATGGGAGAGCTTTGCATAAGCCAAATAGGGGTCATCAACAATAATGCAATCGCATGGAGCGCCCACTACACCGCGCTTCACTAATACAGCAGCTGCCTTTGTACTTCCCAATTTGTGGATGTAGCGACTATTCGAAAGAAAGGATAATTGGCAATTGTTGGCTGATTCCAGCGTAGCGAGGGAGGTAATAACCTTATCAGGATTCCCCTGTAAGTCCCCCTCAACCAACGCCGTAACTTCAGATAGGGTAAGCTGTTGAACCGACCGTTCCATTACTGCTTGTTCAACATCTCAACAACCGTTTTAGTGATATCAACACCTTTTGCGGTAAACACCGTAGCTTGCTTTGCCACGACAATATCATAGCCATTTTTTTCTATCAATTTACGAATAACCTCGTCCAGTTTAGGACGCATTTTACTAATAAACTCTTGCTCTTTTTCCATACGCTTTTGTTGCAGCATTTGACCTGTTCTCTGATACTCATCAAACGCTTTTTGAAACTGCAAACGAGTCTGCTGAAGCTGCTCCTGAGACATGCTTGCCCCATCCTTTTGAGCTTTCTCTCGGAGAGTCTTTGCTTGCTTTTCCAACTCAACTAAGCGCTTCTCATCCGCTTTTAGCTCTTTATCTAAACTTTGTTTAAAGTTTTTCGCTTCATTTGAGGCCAGCAACGCCTCTTGTACACCCAATACTGCAATTTTCTCAGCTAACGCCCAAGGCGACACCAAAAGAACCAACGCGATAGAGAAAACTTTTAACAACTTCATTATCTATTCCTTTTTTAGAAGCTTTGTCCAAGGGAGAACTGGAACACCTGCTCTTCATCTCCCTTTTGAGAGTTTAATGGTTTGGCTACCGAGAATGACAAAGGACCCATCGGAGATAGCCATGTCATCCCAAAGCCTGCAGAGTAGCGGAACTCATCAAACTGAATACCCTCCTGGCAGTTCGATGAGGCCGAGCTGGAAGCTAAACAATCTGATGCAAAGACGTTACCGCCATCCACAAACAGGAGTGTTCTCCACCCACTTTTATCTTCAACCAGCGGCATGGGGAAAATCAACTCTGCACCACCAACGGCCATAACGTTCCCGCCAAATGGGTCGCCATTGGAGTCACGAGGTCCCAGCGAGTTATTTTCAAAACCGCGAATTGTCTTAATACCGCCAGCAAAGAAATTCTTAAAGAATGGATAGCTATGCCCACCATAACTTTGTGCATAGCCCAATCGACCTTTCAACCCAAGAATCCAGCCGCTATCTTCAACAACAGGTCGATACCATTTTGTATTGTAATGCAAACGATAGTATCCCAATTCACTGCCGGGCATAGCGCTCTCAAAGCTCGCACTGTGATAGTAACCTTTACTAGGAAAGATAGCTCTATTCAAATGATTATTGGTCCAACCTAAGGTGCCTTTAATATTTAAAAAAGAATTACCCTCTTCATCGATAAAGGACTGTATCTCTTCAACCGGCTTACTGGAGTTTGGATTAATCGTAATATTTTCAATACCAAGTGAAAAACTTAAGCGCTGATAGTCGTCAATAGGATAACCAAACGTCATACCTGCACCATACTCATCCAAAGAGTAACTACTCACATCGTCTTCTTCAAAATCACGCTCACGATAAAAAACATCAAAACCTCGGCTAACACCATCCACCGTGTAATAAGGATCTAAATAATTGAAACTCGCTTCTCGCTTAGTCGTACTCTTAGCGATATTAAAGCCAACCTTTTTACCTGAACCAAAGAAATTATCCTGCTGAACCCCCAGATCGATAATAAAACCTTCACTCTGGGCAAAACCTAAACTAGCTGTAAACTGCCCAGACTGTTGCTCCTCTACCGTGTAGTTCAGGTCCACCTGATCATCGGTACCCGGCACAGGTGTGGCTTCTAGATTCACCGACTTAAAGTAGCCCGTTTTCTCAAGCTTCTGCTTTGTTTTCTCAATGCTCTCTGTGGACGCGATTGCCGCTTCCATTTGCTGCATCTCCCGGCGAACTACTTCATCTGCTGTGCGGCTATTACCCTTAATATTGATACGGCGGACGTAGGTTTGCTTACCTGGATCAACAAAGAATTTCAGAGTAACTGTTTTATCTTCCTCATTGACTTCTGGCAAAGGACTTACATTAGCAAACATATACCCTTGATCACCCAGAGCGCGCGTAATCGTTTCCTGCGCATTCGTCATCGCCTTGCGTGAGAAAGTTTGCCCCGCCTCCAATGCTAGAGACGCCGCTAACTCCTTTTCTGGAATCACCAAATTACCTGCAAGATTGACATCTTTGAGTGTATATTTTTCACCCTCATGAATATTCACAGTAATGAAGACATGTTTTTTATCGGGGGTTATAGATACCTGGGTAGAATCAATGGCAAACTTCACATAGCCACGATCCATGTAATACGAGCGCAGTCGCTCTAAATCGCCTGATAGTTTCTCTCGAGCATAGCGATCATCTTTTGTATAGAAAGACCAAAAACTAGGCAGCTTTAAAGAGAAAAGATCCTTTAAATCCTCATCGTCAAAAACGGTATTACCGATAATATTAATATGTTGAATAGAGGCAACACTGCCCTCCTTGATATTAATATTTAAACTCACCCGGTTACCTGGCAAAGGTTCTACATCTGTACTAATGGAGGCACCGTAACGACCTTGGCCAACGTATAAACGCAATAGATCTAAACGAATTTGGTCAAGCGCTGAGCGTTTAAATACATCGCCCTCTCGCAGACCCGACTGCTTAAGCCCGAGTAAAAGATCTTCATCTTTAAGAACTTTATTACCATCTAGCTTAATACGACTAATAGCAGGACGCTCTCTCACATTGAGAATCAGGTAGTCACCTTCGCGCTTAAGTTCTATATCCTCAAAATAACCTGACTTGAACAGCTGCTTTGTAGCAGCTGCAAGACTAGCTTCACTTACAGTATCACCCGAAGCAATAGGGAAGTTGCGAAAAACAATACCCGGCTCGACACTTTGAACACCCTCCAAGCGGATATCTTTTACAGCAAAAGGTACAAATGATGCCTGCGCAACTCCAGCCATCAACACACACCCTAGTACAAGCCCAAATCTGTTCTTCATGAAACCTCTTCCCAAAAAAAGAGCACCTGCTCTCTATAGGCGCATTACATCATTAACAATAGCCAGCGTCATCAATGACAATAATAATGTCATCCCTATTTTAAACCCTATCAGCTGTATTCTTTCACTAACTGGCTTGCCACGAAACAATTCAATTGTGTAGTAAACCAAATGCCCGCCATCTAAAACAGGAATAGGCAGAAGATTTAGCACACCTAAACTGATACTAAGATAAGCAAGGAAGCTGATAAATGGCTCAACCCCCGATGCTGCAGAAGCACCGGCCACTTTAGCAATGGTTATCGGGCCACTCAAGTTTTTTACAGAGATAACGCCCTCTATCATCTTCCAAATAGAGTCCAATGTCAGCACTATCATATGAAGTGTTTTATTAATTGCTTCATATATAGCCTCAAGAGGTGTGTACTGAATACTTCGTTGCATCGACTCTGGCCATTCAGGCAAACTCACGCCGGCACCAATCTTTCCGATCGCTTGGCCGTCATCAGCCACCTCTGCTCGGGGTGTCACCTCAAAAGAAAAACGTTGCCCACCACGCTGCACATCAAATAGGAGCGGCATACCCGCTGAACCCTGAACCTGATCAACAAGAGCGCCCCAAGTAGACACTTGAGCCCCGCTAATAGAGACGATGAGATCCCCAACTTGCAGACCTGCCAAATCTGCCGGGCTATTTTCAATAACCTGCCCCAAAACAGGCTTCACTTCCGGCCTAAATGGTATCAACCCTATGGCAGAAACAGGTGATTCAACCTCAAGATCTACTCTCCAATCCACCAAGCTAACTGTATAAACTTGCGGCTCTGCGCTAATTGATGGTTTAACACCAATCCTTACGTTACCTGTCTCCCCTACGTGAGCAGCTAACTGAAGATTTACTTCTTCCCAAGATTGAACCACAGCGTCATTGACGGTGATAATTTCTGAACCGACAGGTAAATTACTAAACGCAGCCGGCGAATCGGGTTTCACTCCTCCGACAATAGGCGCGATGGCTGACACTCCCACCACAAACATCAACCAATAAGCAAAAACCGCAAACAACAAGTTAACAAGCGGCCCGGCCGCTACAATAGCGATACGCTGTAAAACAGGCTTATTATTAAAGGCCATTGACCGCTCGGATTCAGCAACCTCTCCTTCTCGCTCATCCAACATCCGCACGTACCCACCCAGAGGAATGGCTGCCACAACATATTCTGTGCCATCCCCCCCTTTACGTATCCATAGCGGCTTACCAAAACCGACAGAAAAGCGCAGTACCTTGACACCACATCGGCGAGCAACCCAATAATGTCCCCACTCATGAATTGTCACGAGAATGCCTAAAGTGACAATCATCGCTAATATGGTTTGTAATATATCCATAAGACCATCAATTTATTGGTAAGAAGTAGAGCCCTAGACAGAAAAACGGGGCTGCCGCCAAGATACTATCGATGCGATCAAGCACACCTCCATGGCCTGGCAGAATCGAACCGCTATCTTTAATGCCGGTAAAACGTTTCAATAAGCTTTCAAACAGATCGCCCATAACAGAAACAAAGCCCACGATAATACTTAGCAGAACCAAATAGACTATTGCTGCACCTGTCAGTTCATTCCATAGCGCAAAAACCAGAGATGTCACTACAACGGCCACCAAACCACCATACACACCTTCTCGCGTCTTACCTGGGCTGACATTCGGTGCCAACTTCACTTTTCCCCAACGCTTACCAGAGAAGTAGGCGCCTATATCCGCAGCCCACACAATAAGTAAAACCAACAAAAGCCACGCATTCCCTGACTCCAAGGACTTTAATTTGAGAAGACTTAACCACGCTGCAGACAACACCAGTACGCCGATAGCCAACCGAACCACCGAGCTAGACCATCCCCCTATAGCCGGGTAACGCAATACCCATATAAAACTAGCGCACCACAACACTAACGCAGGGAGCAGAAGATAGAGTTCAATACCCGCCCCAAACAAACCCCAGCTAAGCACTAAAGAGAGAAGAACTGTCATCACATAAGATAGGCGCAACATTGGAGAACGAACACCTGACAGAGGCCCCCATTCCCAAGCTCCCAGTAGCGTTACTGCTCCCATAAAAACAGCGAACGCTTTAAGAGGTAACAAGAACACACCACACAATACAATCGGTGCCAGTATAGAAGCGGTTAGTATTCTTTGTTTAAGCACCGAATCCAGCCTCTAACTGCTCACTTGTCTTACCAAACCTACGTTCACGTGTACAAAAATCACGAATTGCATCTGCGAGCGAAGCCTTATTAAAGTCAGGCCAAAAGTCATCCACAAAGTAGAATTCTGTATATGCCATTTGCCATATCAGAAAATTACTAATCCTACTCTCTCCGCCTGTCCTAATACATAAATCAGGCTTAGCTTGCTCATGAAGCGTTATATAACTATCAAATAACGTTTCAGTAAGCTCCTCAGGTTTAAACTCACCCTGCACACACGCTTCTGCAAAACGCTGAGTCGCTTGTAGAATATCCCAATGACCACCATAGTTTGCCGCGATATTTAGATTCAGCTGCGTATTATCTGCCGTCAGCGCCTCAACTTTCGCTATTTTCTGCTGCAAACTTGCACTGAAACGACTTTTATCGCCAATAACATTGAGTCGAATATTATTCTTGTGGAGTTTCTTCGCTTCTCGATCCAAAGCCAGCATGAACAACTCCATGAGGCCTTTAACTTCCAACTCGGGCCGCTTCCAGTTTTCACTGCTAAACGCGAATAGAGTTAGTGACTCGACACCAAACTCCATGCAGCCCTCAATAACACTGCGCACACTATCAACGCCAGCCTTATGGCCAGCTAAACTAGGAAGTCTACGCATTTTCGCCCAACGATTATTACCATCCATAATAATGGCTATATGCTTAGGCAACACCTTTTCAGGTGGAATATTTAGCTTTTCATGTACTGACATAAGATGAATCAGATTAGGCCAGAACTAACTGGCCCTCCTGCTGCTGAATTAGATTTCCATCAAGTCGGCTTCTTTCTTCTCAAGCAGACTATCCACTTCAGCGACATACTTGTCTGTCAGCTTCTGGATCAAATCTTCGCCACGACGCTCTTCATCTTCCGAAATATCCTTCGCTTTTAATAGCTCTTTTAAATCCGAGTTAGCATCACGACGAATATTACGAACTGATACACGTGCAGTTTCAGCCTCAAGACGCGCCTGACGCGTGTAGCCTTTACGTGTTTCTTCTGTCAAAGGCGGCATAGGTACACGAATAACACCACCATTCGTAGCAGGATTTAGACCTAAATCAGACTTATAAATAGCTTTCTCAACATCAGGTACAATCTGTTTTTCCCAAGGGGAAATCATAAGTGTACGCGCATCCTCAACAGAGATGTTAGCAACCTGCTGAAGCGGAACTGGCGACCCGTAATACATTACCTGAACAGAATCAAGGATACTCGGATGAGCGCGCCCGGTACGAATCTTCTTAAAGTGCTCAATCAACGCTTCAATACTTTTTTTCATGCGTACTTCAGCATCTTGAATAATTTCATTCAGCATAACCATCTCCTGTTACTTCACCGCTAATCAGGGTTCCTTCATCACCCCCGCTTAGCAGATTAACCAAAGCGCCCGGTCGATTCATATTAAAAACCCTAACCGGCATATCGTGATCCCTCGTCAGGCAGATCGCCGTCAAATCCATCACACCTAATTGTTTATCCAATACTTCATCATAGGAAAGATGCAAGTAACGTTTAGCAGATGGATCCTTCATCGGATCAGCCGTAAAAACTCCATCAACTTTTGTCGCCTTCAAGACCACATCAGCCTCTATCTCAATACCTCTAAGACAGGCAGCAGAATCCGTGGTAAAGAAAGGATTACCCGTACCAGCAGAGAATATCACCACATCACCCTGACTCAGGTAACGCATCGCATTGCGACGGTCATAGTGGTCAACCACACCACTCATAGGAATAGCAGACATCACACGAGTCGCTATATTCGAGCGTTCGAGTGCATCTCGTAACGCCAAAGAGTTCATTACGGTCGCCAACATACCCATATGATCGCCCGTAACACGATCCAGCCCTGCCGCACTTAAAGCAGCACCACGGAACAAGTTACCACCGCCAATAACAATACCCACCTGCACCCCAATACCTACAAGCTGTCCAATTTCTAGTGCCATGCGATTCAGCACTTTAGGGTCTATACCAAAATTCTCCTCTCCCATCAGTGCTTCACCACTGAGCTTAAGTAGAATTCGTTTATATTGGGCGTGTTTGAAGTTTACGGCAGGCATGGCAAGTCTCCGCATAGGCAAAGTTATTTGAGAGTCAGAAATGTGTGTACTGTAACACAGCACACACATTTTTTAGCGAATAGGATTAGCTATTCTGAAGCTGTGCAGCTACCTCAGCAGCGAAATCAACATGCTCTACTTCAATCCCTTCGCCAACTTCCAAACGAGAGAAGGAAACGACAGAACCACCAGCCGCTTTAACCATTTCACCTACTTTTTGGTCTGGGTTCTTAACGAACGCCTGTTCCAGCAAGCTATTTTCTGCCAAGAACTTAGCAATGCGACCCATCACCATTTTCTCAGCGATTTCAGCAGGCTTACTCGCCATATCTGGTTGAGCAAGAATAATCTCTTTCTCTTTGGCAATCACTTCTGCTGGCATATCTTCTTTCGAGATAACCTGAGGATTAACCGCAGCCACATGCATAGCAACGTCTTTTGCAACATCAGCATTTGCACCTGACACAGAAACCAGTACAGCAATGCGGTTGTTACTATGAACGTAAGCACCTACGTTTTCGCCTTCAACAACAGATACGCGACGCACACTGATGTTTTCACCGATTTTTTGAACCAGTGCCTCACGCGCAGACTCGAGATCACCAGCCATCAACGCTGCAACATCTTCAGACTTAGCAGCGAATGCGGCATCTGCGATTTTACCCGCGAAACCAAGGAAACCTTCATCACGTGCCACGAAATCCGTTTCAGAGTTCACTTCAACGATTACGCCGTAAGAATTATCATCAGCCACACGCACAACAACAACGCCATCAGCTGCTGTACGACCTGCTTTCTTAGCAGCTTTCATACCAGAAGACTTACGCAGCTCTTCGATTGCTAATTCAATATCGCCACCCGCTTCAGCCAGTGCTTTTTTGCACTCCATCATACCTAAGCCAGTACGGTCGCGTAGTTCTTTAACCAGCTTTGCTGATACACCCGCCATTTCAAATACCCCTTTATGCTTTCGCGTTCAATCTAAATCTAAAAAAGGGGAGCGCAGCTCCCCTTGAATATGACCCTGCAGAAGAATAGTCTTCTCAGTTGACAGAGAAATTACTCTGCAGCTGCTTCTTCTACTTCAACAAACTCACTTTTATCGCCACCAGCAACTTCAGCACCTTCTCCACATGCATCAGCTACAGATTTAACGTAGATCTGAATAGCACGCAGCGCATCATCGTTACCTGGAATAACGTAATCGATACCATCAGGATTACTGTTTGTATCAACGATACCGATAACTGGAATACCCAGCTTATTTGCTTCGTTTACCGCGATGCGCTCATGATCAACATCAACAACAAACAACGCATCCGGAAGGCCGCCCATCTCCTTGATACCACCGATAGAGCGCTCTAACTTCTCCATTTCACGCTGACGCATCAGCGCTTCTTTCTTAGTTAACTGAGCGAACGTACCGTCTTGAGCAGCAGACTCAAGCTCACGCAAACGACGAATAGACTGACGAATAGTTTTGTAGTTTGTCAGCATACCGCCTAACCAGCGATGGTTAACATAAGGCATGTTTACACGCTGAGCTTCTTCTTTGATGATCTTGCTAGCAGCACGCTTTGTACCTACGAACAAAACTTTGTTTTTGTTCTGAGCCATGCCCTTAACAACATCCAAAGCACCGTTCAGTGCAGGCAGAGTGTGCTCAAGGTTAATGATATGAATTTTGTTGCGTGCACCAAAAATGTATTGAGACATTTTTGGGTTCCAGTAACGAGTTTGGTGACCGAAGTGAACGCCTGCTTTAAGCAGGTCGCGCATTGTAACTTGTGCCATTTTAGCAATTTCCTGTAGATTGGGTTTTACCTCCACATATCCCAGCATCCAACCGCTAAGCGGCACCCGGACACTGTGTCGATATGTGTGTGGAATATCTCCGTCGCACTTACGTGCAAATCGGGAGCGCGTTTTATACCACAAGCTGCGACTGATTTGAAGGTCGAACTTCGCTACAGGGGGAAATTTCGGTACAATCGAAATCCATTACTGTATATACAGAACTTCTGTTGAATTAACATCGGTTTGCACCCAGACCAAGGAATACTATGTCAGTTATCATCAAAACCCCTGAAGAGATAGAAAAAATGCGTGTAGCAGGCCGCTTGGCTGCTGAAGTATTAGAAATGATTGAACCGCATATTCGCGCAGGGGTAACCACCAACGAACTGAACAACATTTGCCACGATTACATTGTTAACGAGCAGCAAGCGATTCCCGCTCCTCTAAACTATCACGGCTTCCCTAAATCTATCTGCACTTCGATCAATCAAGTGGTCTGCCACGGAATCCCAAATGATAAGCCCCTAAAGGACGGCGACATCATCAATGTCGATATCACTGTGATCAAGGACGGCTATCATGGTGACACCAGCAAGATGTTCTTTGTAGGTAAAGAACTGCCTCACGCCAGACGGTTAGTCGACGTAACCTTAGAGTGCCTGCACAAGGGTATTGAACTGGTAAAGCCGGGCACCTTTCTAGGAGACATCGGCCACGTCATTCAACAACATGCTGAAGCTAACCATTACTCTGTAGTTCGCGAATATTGCGGTCACGGTATCGGCAAAGAGTTCCATGAAGACCCTCAAGTACTGCATTATGGACGCCCAGGCACTGGAGTTAAGCTCGAAGCCGGAATGATTTTTACGATCGAACCTATGATCAATGCTGGCAAGCGCAACGTAAAACTGTCTAAACGGGATGGATGGACCGTAGAAACGACCGACAGACGACTATCCGCTCAGTGGGAACACACTATTTTGGTCACAGATACCGGCTACGAAGTCCTCACTCGCCGCTCAGAAGAGTCTTTTTAATTCCTTGGAGTAGTAAAATGGGCACAACGTTGCAGCAACTGGCCGATACCGATGCCTTCCTCGATGCCGCTGCCTTTGAAAAGCGACTAAAGGACGGCGAATCTCCTATTCGTGTTTTTAAAGACACTATTAAAAAAGCCCGCGCCGAAATGGATGCATGCTTTAAATCTGGAGAGGATATTCGTCGGCTCATTTATGGCCGTGCTGCAATCATTGATCGAATCTTGATTTCAGCATGGAATCAGTTTCAATGGCCCGCAGAGCATCAAATTTCTCTCATTGCCGTCGGTGGCTATGGTCGAGGGGAGTTACACCCGCACTCAGATATCGACTTGCTAATATTGGTCGACGATATTGACGCTGCAACCTATGAAGAGAGTATTAGCAAATTCCTGACGCTTTTATGGGACATTGCCCTTGAGATAGGTTCCAGCGTACGCAGCATTGAAGAATGTTATGCCGAATCACGTGATGATATTACGATCGCTACCAATTTAATTGAGTCCAGACCACTAACGGGCGATCCGTCTTTACACCAACGCATGTATGATCGAGTCACCTCAGAAGGCGCATGGACAGATAAAGAGTTCTTTATAGCTAAACTCCGTGAGCAAAAAAATCGTCACGAAAAAACCAATAACACCGAATACAACCTAGAACCCAATTTGAAAAATTCCCCGGGCGGCCTTCGGGATCTACAAACGATTGGCTGGGTCGCAAAACGTCACTTTGGTGCCACCTATATTCGCGACCTTGTAGATCACGGCTTTGTTACCGAGTCGGAGTTGGATATTCTGAACAAAGGCGAACTCTATCTATGGACTGTTCGCTATGCACTGCACATGCTATGCCGTCGCCGAGAGGATCGACTTTTATTCGATCATCAACGCACACTTGCCGACTTCTTTGGTTATAAAGACCAGCAAGGCGCATTGGCAGTTGAGCAGTTCATGAGCAAGTACTACCGCGTCGCCATGGCTATGGCTGAATTCAACGATATGCTATTGCAGTATTTTGACGAAGCCATTTTGAAAATAGATGATGAACAAATAACCACACCGCTCAACAAACGCTTTAGAGTCCACAATAACTATCTTGAAGCGACTTACGATAAAGTTTTTGAGCACCACCCGTTCGCCATTCTTGAAGCCTTTGTCTTGCTTGCCCAGCACGACGAAATACTCGGTGTACGCGCCAGCACAATCCGCTTAATTCGAGATCATCGCCACTTAATCGATGATGAATTCCGTCACGACTTACGCAATACCAGCCTATTCATGGAGCTATTGAGATCCCCCAACGGGGTATCTACCGAACTGAAGCGCATGAACCGCTATGGCATTCTAGGGCGATACCTGCCTGAATTTGGCCGCATTGTAGGTCAGATGCAACATGACCTTTTCCACATCTACACCGTCGATGCCCATACCATGAAAGTGATACAGAAGATGCGGCAATTCCGCCATTCTGATCATCGCGAACAGTTCCCCATCGCTCACCGTGTTGTCAACCAGTTGCCAAAAATTGAGTTACTCTATATTGCAGGACTCTATCATGACATTGCAAAAGGCCGGGGTGGTGACCACTCTGAGCTGGGCGCCGAAGATGTTCTACATTTCTGCGAACAACACCATCTTGGTAAGTGGGACTGTCATTTAGTCGCATGGCTAGTACGTAACCACTTACTTATGTCAATGACTGCCCAGCGAAAAGACATTTCCGATCCCGAAGTCATCCACAACTTCGCAATGCAGGTTCGCGATATAATACACCTAGATTATCTCTACGTACTTACTGTGGCTGATATTAATGCTACCAACCACACATTATGGAATAGTTGGCGCGCCACTCTACTTCGCCAGCTATATATGGAAACTAAACGCGCTCTGCGGCGCGGCTTGGAAAACCCAGTTCATAAAGAGGATCGCATTGAACAACAACAAAGTGAAGCGATGTTCCTACTAAAAAGACACGGCATATCTGAAGAGGAAGTGCTTGAGTTCTGGAACATGCTAGGGGAAGACTACTTTCTTCGGGAAGATGCTCAAAATATTGCCTGGCACACCCGCTCTATTTTAGAGCACGCGCACAACGAGCTACCCCTTGTACTGATACAAAAAACCTCTTATAGAGTCTATGAAGGCGCTACCGAAATCTTCATTTATAGTCACGACCTCCCCAACCTGTTTTCGGCAACGGTCGCTACACTTGATCAGCTACACCTTAACATTCAAGACGCTCGCATTATCATTACGGATAATGGCCGTACGCTGAACACTTACACAGTACTGACAGAAAACAATGAACCGTTATCTGAAAACCCAACCTATCTGAACAGCATCAGAGAACGCCTGATCGAAGAACTGGATGACCCCGATGATTATCCAGATATTATCCATCGTCGTGTTCCTAGACAGATGAAACTCTTTGCCATGCCAACAACCGTCAGTTTGAGCAACGACCCCAATACGCAATTAACCGTTATGGAAGTACGCTCACCTGACCGTCCTGGGTTACTGGCAAGAATAGGCCAAATTTTTTCTGAGCTTAACATTTGCGTCAGGAAAGCAAAAATAGCCAGTGTTGGCGAAAGAGTAGAAGACTTCTTCTTTCTAACCGATACCGATGGCCTACCTATAAGCGACCCTGCTTTATGCGAAGCTCTGCAAACCCGCGTCTGCCGAGAATTAGACGAGCACATTCGTGATGAATAGAACAACAGAAGAGAGCACTATGGATACAAATACTAGAACCGAAATAGAAGCTGCGGCTTTCAGAAAGCTCCTTGCCCATTTAGACAAACGTAAAGACGCTCAAAATATTGACTTAATGAACTTAGCGGGATTCTGCCGCAACTGTTTGTCCAAGTGGTACAAAGCAGCAGCAGAAGAGCGCGGGGAAAGTATCGACTATGAGACTGCTCGTGAAGTCATTTATGGCGAGCCTTATGCCTCATGGAAAGAGAAGCACCAAAAAGAAGCAACGCCCGAACAACTAGCGGCTTTTGCTAACAGCGAAGCTAATAAGGGGTAAACCGTCTTACCTCAGCGGGCTTTTACCCAAGCCCGCTGCAATTGATTAATATCGACTTCTAAGGTTGTAGCATAGGTATCATCCTGAACCGGGTAACTCTTAACAACCCTCGCACCCCTCACAAACCCAGCCACAGCTGCTTTAAACGAATCATCCTTTACAACCATATCCTGAACGGTTGTTGATCCAAATATATATTGACCATGCACGACACCCGCCAACTCTTGGTAAGCCCGCAGTTTTGAAGCACGCATCGCCATAACCACTTTCTGCTGGCGTGTTGCGCCCGACTGCAAACTAATAGGCGCATAACCAGTAGCTTGCACCCACTGCGGCGGCAACGCTTCAGCTTGAGATACAGAAGAGTCAGGCAGAGCATCAACCAAACTATGCGCCGTATATTTAATCGTTTCACACCCCGAAACGATCACCAACGCCAAACTTAAGCACAGCCATCTCATCTATCCATCCCCACAGGTCCTGAACCATTTTCGATAATATACCCGTTACTTAGCGCTTTAACAGGATCATAACCCGGTAACGCCCCCTCTAACCGTTGATGGGTAATATGCGTCTGGGCGGACGCAAGCACCTGCCGCGTGGTCGTATCCAATACTCTGGCATTAATGACAATACCATCTGGATGATGAGCGTAAGTACCAGTCAATACAAAGTAGATTTTGTATCGTTGCCGCAACGCAGAGATATTTTGGCGCGATACCATCGGTTTTTCTGTCGTCGCCAAACTCACAGCACGATAATCAACAAGATTGTAACCACGCTGCTGCATGGGAAAAATAAAACTTTCTGACAAACGCGCCCCGATCAACGGATCTGGCACGCTATTTCTTAACGAACTAAAAGGCAACACAGCGATAGGAAAGCGCTTAACACGATTTTGCTGCAGACCGTTCAGTAACTGCTCTGCCATTTGCTCAACAGCATCACTCACCGGATCAACAGCAGGAACCTCTCCCACAATCTGTCCATATGACATAGGCTTTGCAATCACCTCGCCTCGGGACTGCGTAACTAAGCGTGCTCGGGCATCAGGTGAGATATTTTCAATGGTCACAGGTACGGGGCGCTGATGAGAACACCCCGCCAGCAACGCCAACACAACACCTAAAATACTCAACTTTATCCACATAAGAAATTAACTCTTCTTTGATCGAAACGACTTTCTCTCTTTAATAAAAGCCCAGATGATTTGCAACTCAGACCTAAATTGCATACCTTTTCGCTTATTCTCTCTGTATCGGTCAGGTTGCTCTCATGTTGAGACATTTTCAAGGTTATTTATTCACACTACTACTCACCCTCCTACCCTTAGGGCAATCAAATGCCACGACTATTGAAGCGGTGGGGCAAGCGAACATATACAACAATGATATAGATACAGCACGCGAACAAGCCGTAAATGACGCAAAACAGCAGGCATCCCTTCAGGCTGCTGCATACATCAGCAGCACTCAGCAGATCGACGATGGCATTCTAGAGATAGACAATTTACGCATATCCACCCTCAGCCATATTTCAAACATTGAAATACTTGATGAGCAGATATATGGCAACCGCCTACACGTGCGTATTCGAGCTGACGTTAAAGTGGAGACCGCTTGCCCCAACGGCAACAGCGGTAACAGCTTCAGGAAAACCGTTGCTATTGCTGCATTTCCGCTAGAAACACCTACACATGCAAGCCTTGGAAACCTGCGTAATATTGAATCTGACCTATCCGGCCGACTTACCTCTCAACTTAATAAAAGAACTGGGGTGTATGCACTTAATGCAGGGCGCTTGCTGCTGCATGATAATTTAAACTCGGCAACAACCCGGCAACTTGATGATGGCACATTGACAACCGTGCTAGCACATACTCAGCAGTTGGATACACAGTATATAATTTCCGGGGTTATTCGTGATATGAGCATGCTTGACCCTTCAACAGTATCCGAACAAAACTGGATAAAAGATACCTATAATCGCTTGGACTATAAAAGCAAAAAGCATATAAGAAACTTTGCTGTTGACGTCTTTATTCATGATGGTTTTAGCGGCGTCCTACTCGACCAAAAAAGCTATCAGACACAAGGTCGCTGGCTTTTCTCCCCAACTGAGCAGCCACGATTTGCTACACCCGCATTTAATCGTAGCGAATACGGAGAAAGCTTAACCACACTGATCAACAATATAAGCGCCGATTTGGGTGACTCCCTACGCTGCCTGCCATTTTCTGCTCGTATTACACAGACCGACGATAACCAAGTCTGGATCAATGCAGGCAAAAGTAGCGGGCTTTCTCGCGGCGACAAGTTGACGGTATTAAGAAAAAGAACCTTTTACAATCCAACGGGTCAATCTAGCGTCGAGCTTATTAATACTCGCCTATCCGTCATGATCGAGGATGTACAACCGACTTCAGCGCGCGGCTCCCTATCCGGCTCGGCCTCGCAACAGAATATTCAGCCAGACGATATTGTTATGTTCTGGTAATAGTTTACTTACCTCGTATCGCCACTATAATCAGCGTTTTTACGTGAAACAATTAAGGATCCAACATGCAAACCGAACTGTTCAATCAGTTAGAAAGCAAAATTGAAGGGATGATTGAAGAAGTAGAGCTACTTCGCATGGAAGTTGCTGAGCTTAAAGAGGCAAAGCAAAAGCTGGAAGATGAAAAGCAAAGTTTTGAAACTAATCTGCAACGCCTATTGCGCAAATTTGACGATCTCGACACTGCAGAGTAGCTTCAAAATAGTGGAACTTAGCCCTACTGCTGAGTTCCTCTGATATTTATTTCGACACGTCGATTTAACGCTCGCCCTGCCGCTGTTCCATTATCCGCAACGGGATAGCGCTCCCCATAACCTTGTGTACTGATTCTCAGCGCCGCGATGCCATTAGCAGTTAGCGTATTTGCTACACTGGCCGCTCGTTTTTCAGACAGCGTCTGGTTATATTCAAATGATCCTGTGCTATCGGTAAAACCATCGACACTTAAAGCTGTTTTATCAAACTTGGTTAGCACCTTAGCCACCGAACCTAATACAGGATAGAAATTATTAGCAATCTGGTACGAATCTGTTTGGAAGGTGATATGCCCTGGCATAATCAAACGAATATCATCACCGACACGCTCAACAGCAACACCTGTACCTTCTAACTCCTGACGCAATAGCGCTTCTTGTTGATCCATATAGTAACCGATACCACCTCCTGCAGCTCCACCAACCACTGCGCCTAGTACTGCTCCTCTCGTTCTATTACCTTTACCGGATACAGCCGACCCCAGTACTGCTCCTGCTACAGCACCGATTCCAGCACCTTTTGTCGCATTGCTTGTTTTTTGCTCTCTGGTGTAAGGATCTATCGTCGTACACCCAGATAAGATGACTGTAGTAAGTAGAGCCATCGTTAACTTTTTCATAGTAATCCTCATGCTGTTCATCTGGCGTCACCTAAAGCTAATAGACATACTGCTATCAGCTTAGAATACACCGACCTTTAATCACTTTTATTATGACGTAGACTATCTGACAGCAATACGTATCATTCTCTCCGTTGAACTCTATAAAAGCGACTCTTCCACCAAATTGGTATCTGTTTTATCCACACGCGAAAACCTTTTGCTTTAATAGATAATTTTACTCACAAAGCGTCCGATTAGATCTGGTCAGCTGTCGGCTCAATCGCTAGAATAGGGTTTTATCCGCTTTCTGTCGTTCGTTCCAGTCGAGGAGTTATCTTTGTCGCATTTACCTCTCATAGTAGGTTTTGGTGGTATTAATCCGGCAGGCCGTAGTTCTTTTCACCATGCTTATCGACGCCTCATTCTGGACAAATTAGACGCGAAAAGCCAACAAGAAACACTGCTGGGGCTTGCCACATTAACAGGGCTTGCATCCTTTAAAGATGGCACCTACATGACAAAAGCGGGTGAGTCCTGCTCTGTAGAAGATTTACTGGAAAATATTAAAGAGCAGCTTCTTGCTTCAACTTTAATCCGCAAAATTGAGTCTGAAACCTTTGATACTGAACAGGTTATGTTCAATAAGCCGGCAACCATCAGCGAACCTGCAGGTAAATATTTCGAATTTAGTCTGAGAAAACGGCAATTACCCACCGTTATCCCCGCTAATTGGACACTGACAGAAAGTACGGGGCAAATCGTCAATGTTCGAATAGAAGGCAATCTGGAAGTCATTTTTCCTGATAGCAAGCAAGCCCAAGTCAAAGCTGCCGGTCAGCTACCCTCTGGATTCAAGCCCGGCAAACTCTACCAATCTCGTAATCACCCACGAAACCTGCAAATGACTATTTTTGCTGCCTCCGATGCGCTCAATGCATCCGGCATTCCTTTTGAAGAGATTATGAGACATCTCGCCCCAGACCAATTGGCGGTCTATGCGAGTAATTCTATTGGCCAGTTAGATGATTTTGGTTTTGGCGGCCTAACTAAATACCCTGCTCTAGGAAAGCGGACTTCATCAAAGCAGATGCCCCTCGGTTATGCGCAAATGCCTGCTGATTTTGTCAACGCTTATATTTTGGGCAATGTAGGCACTACCGGCGGTTCACTAGGTGCTTGTGCAACTTTTCTATATAACCTTCGCAGCGGCGTGCAGGATATTCGCTCAGGAAAGCGTAAAGTGGTTCTGGTGGGCGGCAGCGATGCTCCAGTCACCCCAGAAGTCATTGAAGGCTTTAGAGCCATGGGCGCTCTGGCTGAAGATAAAGACCTATTAGCCCTCGACAGTATCACCTCCTTGTCTGATGACGACTATCGCAAAGCTTGTCGGCCTTTTGGTAATAACTGCGGCTTCACAATTGGCGAATCCAGCCAGTTTGTTCTTTTAATGAGTGACGATTTAGCGCTAGAGCTGGGAGCAGAGATCTATGGTGCAGTACCTGAGGTTTTCGTAAATGCTGACGGCCATAAAAAATCCATTTCAGCACCGGGTATCGGTAACTATATCACTTTAGGTAAAGCGGCGTCTTTGGTGAGAACCATGCTTGGCGAACAGTCTTTGAGAGAACGCTCCTTTGTCCAAGCTCACGGCACCAGCACACCGCAAAACCGCGTTACCGAATCCCATGTCATTAATGAAATTGCGACCGCGTTTAAGATAGACTCGTGGCCGGTTGCCGCCATCAAGTGCTACCTAGGACATTCACAGGGCACAGCTGGTGGGGATCAACTCACCACTTCGTTAGGCACATGGCAGTATGGCTTTATCCCTGGTATCGCGACCACATCTGAAATTGCCAGTGATGTACATCAAAGTCATTTACGCTTTTCTCAATCCCATATCGAGGTGGGTACGGAAGGCATGGATAGCGTTATTCTAAACTCTAAAGGCTTTGGCGGTAATAACGCCAGCGCACCCGTTATTGCCCCACATATCACCCGCAAGCTACTCGCAGCCAAACATGGCCCCGAAAAGATGGCGGCATGGCAAGACAAACGTAGTGCTATTTTGGAGGCGGCACAGGCTTATGACCTCCATGCCATTCGCGGGGAAACAAAGCCCATCTATCGGTACGACCATAATGTGCTTGAAGGTTATGATCTGGAGATATCATCAACGTCTATTAAACTACCGGGCTATTCCCATAGTATTAGTTTAGAAATGGATAACCCTTTCGATGATTTTTCTATTTTCGACAAATAAAAGCATTGGAGCTTCAGCGATGAAAAAAAGGACACTGCTACCTGTAATAGCAACTACCCTGTTATTAGGCGGCTGCATCTCCACCAGCTCTTTAGTATCTGAGAAAAAGGACACCAGCTATTATTTGGTCGATGCGCAGTCTGGAAATATGTGTGTAGGCGATAGTGGTGATTGCATTAGTTTTAGCATCATTGCTAGCCAAGATGGAGACCTCCCCATCATTGAAAACGCTTATAATCAGCAAGTTGTGGGGCCAAACTACCCTCGCAGCTTAATGCAGATGTTGGTTTTCCCTGAGAATGGAAGTTATAAAGGAACACCAATTGACAGCTCCGGCTCGCGCTACCGTATTCCCAAAAACGATGCGACAAATACGACTTGGCGCGAGCTAAAACGTATCTATAAGTATATTTACGACTAATCTAAAACACCCGTCGAAAGATTTAACTTTTGGCGGGTATTCTTCGTTATCTCTGTACCTAACACGACTCTAGGTTCCTCTCTCAAAGCGGATAGCGTATCTAATACCACTGCCATACGTGCCGGCTCATTTGGCCTACCCTGAAACCCATCTAACGGCATATCGGGCGAATCCGTTTCTAACGCTAGCGCCTGCAAAGGTAGCCTAGCGATCACAGACCTTAAGCGCTGCGCGCGCGAGTAAGTAATTGCACCGCCCACACCGATTAAAAAACCCCGTTCAATATAGCGATGCGCTTGCTGCTCACTACCACTAAACGCATGCACAATACCACCTTCTGAAAACCGCATCTCACGTAGGACTTTTAGCATCTCATCATGCGCTCTGCGAACATGTAGAATGAGCGGCAGTTGACGGGCTTTAGCCAGCTTAATTTGCGCCTTTAACAGCGCTAGCTGGGCTTTTGTATCAGCTTCCTTATCATAGAAGTCCAGCCCGATCTCCCCTAATGCACATATAGGTGTCGTATCCAGATACGCAGCTAGCACTTCCACATCTGTCTGGGCGTGCTCTTTCATAAAACAAGGGTGTAAACCCAGCGCAATACTTATAGTCTCAGGATGAGCACGCTGAACAGCTAAGATACGAGGAAAGTCCCGAGCTACGACACCCGGAACCACAATATGGGCAACATTTACCGCCTGAGCACGTTTGAGTACCTGATCACGCGAGTCATCGAAAACGGGAAAGTCGAGATGGCAGTGGCTATCAATCAGCAAATACGCCATCTCGATCACTCCTTAAGTGTTATTAATGTTCCCGCGTTGCACGGAAGCGGATGTCAGGCCAACGTTCTTCCATCAAACTAAGATTGACGCGCGTCGGCGCTAGGTAGGTGAGTAGATTCCCACCATCAACCGACAAGTTTTCGTAGCCTTTCTTACGGAAATCCTCAAGCATACGGTTATCATCGCACTCAATCCAACGGGCCGTTTGAACGGAAATCGGCTCGTACATACAATCAACCTTATACTCATCTTTAAGTCGGAACATAACCACTTCAAACTGTAACTGACCGACCGCCCCTAAAACCAAATCATTATTTTTCAGAGGCTGGAATAACTGTACTGCCCCTTCTTCCGATAATTGCTGCAAGCCTTTTTGCAGCTGTTTCATTTTCAACGGATCTTTCGGACGCACACGACGAAACATCTCCGGCGCAAAGTGGGGAATACCGGTGAACTTAAGATCTTCACCTTCTGTAAACGTATCACCGATCTGAATCGTGCCATGATTATGTAAACCTATAATATCGCCAGACCAAGCCTCTTCGACATTTTCACGATCACCCGCCAAAAATGTTACCGCATCAGCAATTTTAACGTCTTTGCCGATACGGGCATGTTTCATCTTCATCCCCCGGCTATAACGACCAGAGCAGATGCGCATAAAGGCTATACGATCTCGGTGCTTGGGATCCATATTAGCTTGAATTTTAAAGATAAAACCAGAAAACTTAGCCTCATCAGCTTCCACAGTACGTGTTACAGTCTCTCGGCTGATAGGGGACGGAGCCCATTCGGTGAAGCCATCCAGCATTTCTCGCACACCAAAATTAGCCAGCGCCGTGCCAAAGAAAACCGGGGTCTGCTTACCTGCCAAAAATGCTTCCACATCAAATTCGTAGGTAGCTCCCCGCACCAACTCTATTTCATCAACAAAGTCGTCATACTCATCACCTAACAAGTCACGTGCTTCCTCAGAGTCCAACCCTTGAATACGAATATCTTCAGGCACAACAGCATTCTGTCCTGCCTTGAAAACATGAATCGTATCAGTGTAGAGGTTATACACTCCCTTGAAGAAACGCCCCATACCGATAGGCCAATTGATCGGTGCTGCTTCTATTTTCAGAACATTTTCGATTTCATCAAATAATTCAATGGGATCACGAATATCACGGTCCATTTTATTCACGAAGGAGAAAATAGGCGTATCACGTAGTCGGCATACATCCATTAACTTAATGGTACGTTCCTCAACACCTTTTGCCCCATCAACCACCATCAGTGCTGAGTCCACCGCAGTCAGGGTACGATACGTATCTTCGGAGAAGTCCTCATGACCTGGCGTATCGAGCAAGTTGACGATACGCTCATTCCAATGAAACTGCATAACAGAGGAAGTGATTGAAATCCCACGATCCTGCTCCATCGTCATCCAATCAGATGTTGCATGACGATCGCTTTTTTTACCTTTTACCGTCCCTGCTTTTTGTATCAAGTTACCCAGCAAGAGTAATTTCTCTGTGATCGTCGTTTTACCCGCATCCGGGTGGGAGATGATAGCAAAGGTCCTTCGCTTATTGATTTCATTAAGAAAATCTTGGTTTGCCATGTATAAATTCTTTTAGTTTGTACACGGATTTGTACACACTTTTGGAAGTACTCTCTTTTCAGTTCTTCGCTTGTCAAATCCGTCGTGTTAATCGTAATTGGCCGCTATTTTCGCTGATCTTGACTTTATAAACAATCAATGGTTATCTAATCGGTTACCATTTACTCTCAGCGTGCGCCAATGCTCAGTTGTAGCTGTTTGCAATCGTTGCTTCTTCAGCTCATGAACAACTGTGGCTAAACCACAAATTCCTTCGCTACCAGAAATCGATGATAGCTTGTCGTACTACACCGATGATGGTGCAGTTGCCGTTGATCGGTATTGCCGGGTATTGCGGGTTCAAAGGTTTTAGATACTTCTGTTCACCATCAATAACCAACTGCTTAAAGGTTGCTTCTTTCGAATCATCCAAACGCGCAACAACCAATGAACCTGAAGAGTAAGGTAACTCAGGATCAACAACGATCACTGCTCCCTCAGGTATGGATTTTTTTCCGCTTGGATTTTCCATACTGTCGCCTTTTACGCGAAGTGCGAAACAACCCTCATGTGCTTTCCCAGTGACTTCACGCCACTCCTCAGCATCTTCATGGGCAAATCCCTCCGCTATTTCAGCCCAATCACCGGCCTGAACCCAGTTAATGAGAGGAATTCTTCCCTTAATATTAGGCCCGACTTCTACATTACCGACCCCCAAGCCAATCTCGCCATCACCTGTGGCGAGCCAATGAGCATTCACGCGAAGCGCTTCCGCGATCTGCATGGTGTAACGAGACCTAGCCGATTTACCAGAGCAAATCTGGCTGATCGACTGCTGTTTGATACCAATGCGACGAGCTAACTCAGACTGAGTCACCCCAGTAAGCTGCAAGGCATGGTTTAGTCGTTCGGATAAAGTTTTCATAAGCCCGTATTCTACAAATAAAACTGTAGCCTTTCAACAATTTTAACTGTTGACTAATCTACAGTTTAAACTGTAACATTCAATCTTGTAACAGTTATTATTGTAACAGGAGACGGTATGGAAGTGTTCAACACGACACAAAAACATCTCCGCCGTGCCATTGACTTGGTCGGCGGGCAATCAGCATTAGCACGAGCCATCAACTCAAAACAGCAAAACGTCTGGTTTTGGTTGAATAAATCAGGGCGTGTTCCCGCTGAATTCGTTTTACCCATCGAACAAGCTACGCAAGGACAGGTAACCCGATCCCAGTTAAGACCGGACATCTATCCCGAATGCCCAAGCGAGCTGAAAGCCAGTAACCAGTAGGATTAAGGGCAAATAATGGTCAGCATTTTACGTAAACACAAAAGCGAGTTCCTCCATGCGTGATTATGGCAAGGTCTATACCCGCTTTTGGCTAAAGCAAAACGTTTTGTCCTGGAGTGACTCAGCGAAGTTGCTAGGACTGTATTTGCTTACATGCCCACATTGTAATTTGCTTGGCTGCTTTCGATTGCCGATTGGTTACGTTGCTTCTGACTTGAACTGGGATGAGCAACAGGTTGCCAAGGCTCTAAATGAGTTAGAACAAGATCATTTCCTCATTCGTTGCGAGGAATCCGGTTGGACTTTGATTCGGAGCTTTCTGAAGCACAACCCAATCGAAAACCCGAACCAAGGTAAGGCCGCCTTTCGGTTGCTTAAAGATGTACCTGCCGACTTCGTTGGTATGGCATCGCTTTTGAAATCTCTTGCCGCTTTTCAAGCTCGGCTACCAGAAGAATTTACATCATTGTTTATGCCTGATGGCAACCCGGTAAGGGACTCTCAACGGTCGGATGACTCTGAGAGAAGCAATAAACCAACAGTTAAAACTGTTGGCCACATACAGTTTGAAGACTTCTGGGATGTACAAATACGCAAAGAAAAAAAAGCGAAAGCCAAAGAAGAATGGCTTCGCATGGGCCTCAATGAAGACCATGAACTCGCCTTGGAAGTGCTAACACGCTGGAAAGAGCAACGAGACAACCGATTGCAGTATCAAGATCGGACTAAGACCCCTATGCCACATAACTGGCTTTTAAACCGGCAATGGGAAGACGAGTACGTTCGCATTGATGAAGTACAGCAATCATCGACGAGCCTAAAGGGCAGCAATCACCAATTGAACATTGAAGAAAGCAATCGCCGCATTGCTGAAAGCTGGGCCGGACCAGGTATTCGGGAGGTTCGTTCAAGTGCAGGAGGTTGATAAACGCGAGTTTGCTGAAGTTTGGGGAGCAGCTTGGGCCATGTATGGCAAAAGCGTATCACCACAATTGCTATCCATCGCATTTGAAGCCCTTCGTGCTTATAGCATTGAAGAAGTGCGAATCGGTCTGACTCGGCATATTCAATCACCGGATACTGGGCAATTTTTTCCAAAGCCCGCTGACGTCATCAAGCATATCGATGGCAACTCGGGTTCAAGAGCCATGGTTGCTTGGAACAAAGTTGACAAGGCTGTTCGTCAGGTTGGCGCTTGGACATCCGTGATGTTTGACGATGCGCTTATTCACCGCGTTATTTCAGACATGGGGGGATGGGTTGAACTCTGCAAGGTAGATGACAGGGAATACCCCTTTAAGCAAAAAGAGTTTTTAACACGCTACCAGGCTTACTTGCTGCGGGACGAAGTGGGTGAATACCCAAGGCTATTACAGGGTATTGCAGACCATCAGAACCAGCAAAAAGGATTTGATATGCAAGCGCCTGTTGCCGTGGGCGACTGGTCAAAAGCGGCACAAGTTTATACGAGAGGCATCGCCGACTTTAGCGCAGTGCCTTTAAAAAGAATAAGCCCGAAAGCCATTCAGGCGCTTCTCGGAAATCAATTAGAGGACAAAAATGAAAACGATTAAAGCAAAAACCATTGCCCTAGCGATAGCCATGTCCGCAAGCACTTCAGTCTATGCTTTTCCGGGCTATCAGTGGGAAAAAGCAGCACAAAGCGTTGGTATTGATCCAGTCATGCTCTACGCCGTTGCCTTGGCTGAGTCCGCCTCACATCGTGGTCTCAACATGACCAGCCCATGGCCATACGCAATTCGCAATGGTTCAAATGCAACCTACGCCAAATCTAAGACAGAAGCAGAGCAACTGTTAAACCAAGCACTGCAAGAGAGTGAAAAATACCAGCTCGATATTGGCCTAATGCAAATCAATTTGCATTGGCACGGACATCGGGTGAGCTCAGCAGCAGAACTGCTAGACCCCATCACCAACCTAACTGTCGGCTCCAGTATTTTGGCCGAAGCAATCAAGTCTTCACCAAACGATTTAGAGCTTGGCATAGGCCGCTATCACAGCTGGAACGAAGAGCGTGCACGCTGGTATGGGCAAAGAGTGCTTTCTATCTATCGCAATATTTTACATGAACTGGAGGTCCGTCAATGACAACCAATCAACAAGACTTCTATCAATTAAATTTGGCGTACCTACACGCAGCACGAGAATTAGCGCGAATTGATCCGCAAGAGGCGGTCTTGCGCTTTGGACTTACACGCGACGTGGTGGATGCACTGATTAATGCCGGTGTTGACGACCTGCAACGAGTGGCGACCTCATCATTCATGCTGTTTCAACCAAGGGGTAACCAAAGCCAACTGATTGAGATGGTGAAGAGCAAAGGTACAGGTATCCCAAGAATCGCTTACCTATTATCAACCCTAAACAACAAGGGGGATGCATGATTGATAACCTGTCCAAAAGTGAGCTGTTTACCCGAGCCTCGCTGCTTATTAAGTACGGATTTCGAACAACCATTATCGCGCTCGATACAGGTTTGCCAATCCACATTATCAGAAGGCTCCACAAAGAAGTGACTGGCAAGTCACCTTGTCCTGGTCAATTGCCAGAATCTGATGCCATCGTCAAAAGCAGAAGAGCATTAGTTGAAGGCTCCCTGCTGATGGCGCTTTATGTCAATATTGGTGGTGATAATGTCTACAAGCAATTAAATATCGATGCTTTGATGAAGGCTTACGATGCGTATTTGGTTGCAAGAGAAGAAGCAGATCTTCCAGCTGAGATCCCCTGGAAAAAACTGACCATCAATGAAGGTTGGGTTCTAGCTCGTGATTTAAGATCACAGCTTGCATCCTTACACCGGTGTCGATGCGGCAGTCTGTATTTGACGGTATCACAACAGCGCATTCAGCTTAAATGCCCTGTGTGTGAGATTATGGCCGAGCAAACCACTAGAGCACTTTTTGAGAACTAACATGCTGATGCATGATTTGATTGTGCACCGTCTGTGCACTTTGAGAGTACTAAGAAGATGACAAACTTACTTAAATCTTTACCAGCACGCTGCTGGTTTATATCACTGGGGCTTTTTCTGGCGACTTTGGCAGCGGCTCATTTTTTTCCATCAGAAATATTTACGGCATCTGCCAAGTTAGCGGCTTTGCCATTTCTGATTTGCACCATCGTTTTTTTCAGCTACTTGGGATTCAAAGCAACTGCTAGTCCTATCGGCCTTATAACCATCACCACTATGTGTTTAGCAATCGCATATTGGCAAGCGAGTTGGGCAATTTTATGTGTCGGTTTAGCTTTCTTAGGCTTAAGCGGACTAATCCATTTATTTCAAAGACAACTGAAAGATACCGGTCGAGAACTAAGCCTGAGCGAAAAAAAATATTGGTACTGGGTAAACGAATTTGCAGACGGTCGCTCATCTATCCTCCCCAAAAGGCCAAAAAAATAGCCAGCCCATCACAAGCTGGCTACCTTCTGTTTTTAGTTCCTTCCTGAAGCCTGGTTATAGGCCCTAATATCGATCAAGTTGTTCTGAGCATAATCTCCAGCAAGGGATGCATTTGAGATCACTGCAATCTGCTTATCCACAAATGTTTTATCTTCTTCGGACACACTGTCAGGAATGTAAGCACCGCTCTCATCTTTTTGACGATACTCATTTAGCATTTGCTCCCTTAGACCAAGCATTTCAGGCGACCAACTCGATGAGTCTTCAGAGTTGAAAACGCGCCCCGCCAAACCTTCATTGAAAGCTTGAGCGAACACTTGACTTTGAATCGGGGTCAATCCCATTCTCTGCCCTTCGCTGTATGCTTCCTGTTTAAAATCATCGGCATACTGTTCTAAGAACTCACCATATCGATTGTTAACTGCCGCACCGAATGCCCCAGCCAACATGGCTTCAGACTTAGTACCCCAGTTTACTTCGGAGGCATACTGCGAACTCGATCCACTGTATGCATCATTAAACGCCGTCAATGGGTTTTCCAAAGAGGTTCCGGCGTCAACGGCTGCTTTTAAGCCATCCCAGGTTGATCTACTGGCCACCGTTGCATTGTGCAAGAAACCTCGTGAGCTAGGGTCTTCAAGTGCTTGCTCCTTGTAACTCTCATAGTCTTCGCCAAAGTGATTCAAGGTATGCAGTGCTGCATCAGTATGCTTGCCACTGAAGTCACCAATAGCACTGGCGCTGTTGAAGAACATTTCAGCACCAGAAACTCCGCTATCATCAGCCATAATGCGAGATCGCCACTGAGAGCCAGCTTCACTGTTTAGTCCAGATTGATAGGTACTTGTGTCAGAAACTACGGCCTGTTGGGCTTGTTGTTGATGCGCATTTAGTTGTCCATCAACACCAGACAAATTAGTTTGGTAAGCTGATTGAGCAGCGTTGAACTGAGTTTGAACAGTTGCAGCATCCTCGTAGCCGCCCAATACACCCGATTCCACTTGGCTTTGAGTGCCACCAAAAGTAGGTGCAGTTGATGACAAGCCTTCATTAGAGCGCGGTTGAATTGATCGTAAATCGGCTCCGGTAGCCATGGCCATAACAGTCATTGCTGCTTGATAGTCATTGTCTCGTTCAGCGGGCGTCGAGGAGTTGCTATAGGTTAAAGACTCCATAGCTGCGGCCACATACGCCTGATTATCATCAGGTAGCAAGCGCTGATACATTGGAAGGTTTTCACGTAATCGGTTACCTGCTTCAACATGCTGGTTCATATAGCGACCTAAATAATCCATGACTTCAGGATTATCCGCTGCTAATCGAGTTAACGTCGCACCATCCGTGTTCCTTTGTCCTGATAGACTGTAGCTGGCCTGATCAAGCTCACTAAAGCGGTTTGATGCCGTGATAACGTCTTGTGCTGAACTCTGAAGTGACTGATAGTCTTGATTAGACAACGACATCTCAACGCCAGAGCGTCTTGAATCTGAAAGGTCCTTAACCATTGCATCGCGATACTCAGCACGTCGTGAATCACTTGATGCCAAGCTTTGCATCTCCCCAGTGAGCGTATTTGCGGTCGTTGACCGAGAACTGCCCTCTGATGACTCAACTTGGCCACTAAAGTTACCACCTAAATCCAAGCCTGCTCGTAACCGTGATATTTTTGGCACTCTTGATGATTCAGGCTTATCCACTCCTGGTAGGTTGCCTTGTGGGGAGTCATTCCCCCCTGTACCAAGTAATCTTCCCAAGAACCCTTTATCTGCTACTTCTTTATCACCGGTATTTGTAATGGTTCCATCTCCACCGACCCTAAGGCCTCCCGATAACACGCCCGATACCAAGCCACGTACAGCGTCTTTTTTATCGTCTCCGAAACCATACCGTGTTTGCAGGTCATCAGTAACCTGATTAACAACGGCGCTAGATGCGGAATTAGATGAGCCGATCTGACGTCCAACCGAAGACAGGTTGTCGTAACTTAGCTTTTCACCAAAAGTTCGACTCATGGTATTGCCAACTTGACGGCTAAAGGCTTGAGTTGCCTGAGTCATGGATTCTTTTGCAGAGCCGACCATTGAACCCACCGCATTTCCGACAGAGAAACTGCTTAGTAAGTTTGACGCACCGGTCATTGCAGAACCTGTGAGGGCTGAATTTTGGAACATTGACTGTGATTGCATCACCGGGGCATTTTTCGCGACATCTGGACTTGCCATCTTTTCATCAATGGTATCACCGTTTTGAAGACGTCCAGCCAAGTGGGTAGCGGTTATTGCTGAGCCATACACAAGCATGAGCGAAATCGCCGGAACACTCGACGCCAACATTCCGCCAGTAGCTATCCAGGTTTGCAGCACTGAATCCATCTGCATCATCCCGGCAAAAGAAGGCACTTCTGTACCTGCAAAGGCATCAAGAGCCGACATTTTCCCAGCAACAGTTAAATGGATATATAGGTTAATGATGGCCATGACAGGCATCCAAAGTTGAATCCAAAGCAGGATTAACAAGTACTTCCCGGCCATTCGCATCCCGATTTGGCCAAGGGCTATCACAAAGGCCATCAAAGGGGTGATGGCGTAAATGAAACCCTCAAAAAACGTCATCATCGGACGAACGATACTTTGGAACAGGGTCTGCTCCGCCGCCCATTGCGTATTGCGCTGCTCAATCGCTTGGTTAACCATCACGGCTGCGGTGAAAGCTTGATCATCCATATACTTGCCCGTCACGCTTTGCTCATAAATAGGCAAAAGCACCGACGCGGTCATGTACTCTTGAGTGTTAACCGAGGCCAAACCAAGGTTATTCAGTGCATTGCGGATCACGTCATCAGTGTCCGTTGCCGACGAAGTGCCCAATGAGGCTGACAGAACCTGTTTAAGCCTTGGAATGAAGGTTGATTCTGTCATGAGTTTCAGCTGGCTATAGGCATCGGTGCAGTCCAAATCGCTACTGCTACCACTGAGCATGATGCGTGTGCCATATATGCGCGAATCAAACCTAATCGCAGTCATCGGGTTAGGATCACTCAGCACCTGATCTAGGTTCTTTTGGCCGATGTCGATGCCAATCAAGGTGCATTCTTTGATGTAGTTAAACCACGATTGCTCGATGTCCGAACCGGCGACACGATTTGCATCACCCAAACCAGAGCGATCCATCACCTGTTTTCTCACTTTAATCAGTGACTGTAAACTGGATGCAAAGCCGTATTCCGTCATGGCGGGAGTTGAGAACGCCGTTTCAAACAATCGCGTGATTTGAAAGCCAACAGTCGAAATCGTACTGCCTGCGGCAGCAACACCGATGGGCACATTATCAACCACTCGAACTTGTCCCGTGTACGCATCCTCAATGCTCACTCGGGTACTGGGCCCAAACATGGTTGCAAAGACTAGCCATGAGACTAAAACATGTTGAAAGTTAATCCCACGACCACCTTGCATTAAGGCCTGAACAGAGACCATCAATACCCCAATGAGCAAGCCAATGCGAACCATTGAAGTAAAATCGCCTGTACCAGTGATCATCGCGACAGCGTTCAGGACCTGCTCTAAAAAAGCCGAATCCCCGATGGAATAGATTTCCCACATGACCTATTCCCCCAGCGCCGTAGATTTAACGGTGTAATAACGCTGTTTGCGAATGGTCTGAATCACCTGGTTAAAGTGCGCCAGCAATTCTTGCTCTGAGCCGTATCTTCGCTGCAACGCGGCGTACTCCTCATTGATTTGGCGACGTGCACGTTCAAGATCTTCCGTTAACAACTTCGCATAGGCATGATCTTCCACACCCGATGTGCTTCTAGCTGCGTTGAGCATGTCTTCAACCAATGCTCGGGCCATCTCAACAGCAATAAATGGTGCTGCTCGTGAAGCAAAAGACCTAGCGGCCCCTTCATTTAATGCAGAAAGTGTTCGAATCATGCCGCCAATGCTCGCGGGAGCCGAGGTCATAAAAGCCTTTTCGGTGGTGCTAGCAGCCCCTGTATTTCGAGCAAACTTAAAAATAATGCCGTTACTAGAACCTGTACCAAGAAGTAAATTTTCGACCTGAGTTGATAGCCCGGTTAGGGTCACGTTAGTGATTGTCGGATTTAGACAGCCGTCTTGTGTCACTGTGTCACATCGGTACATAGCGACGTTACCGCCATGAATTAGATGCTCAATAGTCACTTTATTGCCATTCAGTCTGGTCAGTTTTGGGGCTTTACCTTGGCCATCAGCGGCATTCGCTAAATCACCAACGATGATCGAGCCCGTCACGGACATAACCGCTTCAAGAAAACGGTCATCCCCCGATGCAAACCAGCTTGATGCCGAGTGACGTTTCAGTGCTCGCCAAACCAAGTTACCTTTAATCGTTTTGTTCACATCAGATGCCGCGACACTCGAAGCGTTCTCATATGGGTTCTTACCATTGGACTCACTCCAACTGGTAAAAACGTCTCCAGCCCCTTTAAGTGAGCTCAACATGCTGGCTTCTGTTTGCCCCTTTTTACCAAAAGCAGCCAGGGTATCGTTCACGACTCCCTGAGCCATTTGACAGGAATTGCCGAAATACTCGTTCAACTGCTGGATTTTCTTTTGCAGTGTCTCCATGTGCTGAGAGCATTTCTCACACATAGCACTGAGCGCCAATTGGAATGCGTATCCCTTGGCGTTTGCAGCAACAGAACGAAGTAATTGAACAAACTGATCTGCATTAACAAATGACAAACTTCCAGCGAACATATCAATGCCGCCACAACCGGCTTGGAATGACGGAGGCACCATAGAGACGAGGTTCTCGTTCATGATCCTGTTACGAACAACAACGCTTCCGCCAGATATCACACCACGCCGTTGACTCTCGAATACACCAGGCGCAGTGGTGTTGGTCATTGAACCAAACAACTGGTTCATCTCCTGTTGCAAGCTTGCTTGGCTCATAGATGAAAAACCAATCGCACAGGCGATTAGCGATACTCGGAATACTTTTTTCATCGTTATAACCCTCCTTGTGAACGCAGATAGCGAACAAGGAACTCAGGGTCCTGTAATATCTTTTCGTTAAGCTCTTGGGCTGACATCGCGAGTGACACGCCGGGTTGAACAGGTCTGGTGGCATAGTAAGTTTGATCGTCAATCCAACCGGCTTGATGGGCTGCGAGAATAATTCGATTATTGAGCTCATCAAGGCTCATTGCGCCTTGGCCAATCGGAGTAATGACGTTAGGCGGGTCAACTAAGAACACGGCAGGGACAGTCGTAACGGACAAGGATTGCGCTTGTCCTGAATCGACTTTGTAATTGGGAAACTCTCTACCGGGTAAAGGCAGGCCATCAACAGCAATAGCAAACACCTCGAACCCATAGTTCAAGGCCATAGATTCGATGATAGGCGCTTGAGCATGGCAATAAGGGCAATCTGAACGATAGAAGAAGAACAAGCCAGCACGTTTTGCTACTTCACCTAAAGCAATATCTCGTTGAGCGCCAGCTTCTCGATCCATCCGATTGGCAGCATAGGTCGCTAAGGGTCTGCGACTGATTTCATCCAAAACAGGATCGCCCATGACCACCTGCTGACTAACATCAGCAAATAGTGAGCCCTTATCCATCATGACGCGCTGGAGATACAGATAGGCTCTGACGTTCTCGGTGGTCGGCTCATCAATTGCCTTGTCCATAAACGACTGCATGTGCTCACGAAACCAGGCAGCACTGAAAGGCTTTAGCCCGCTCTGACTCGACTCTGCCGCACCTGATTCCGGCTTTATAGGCTCTTCATCCTCTGCTGGCTCAGGAATGACCTGATACCAAAACCAGCCTTCCTGACCACGCTGATAGAATTGCCCATCACTGGCATGGGCGGGCAGGATGAATAGAAAGAAAATAATGATTGGGATGGTCACCCATAGGATGAACCAAGGTAACAAGGGGGTTCTCATTGTCAGCTCCAGAAAATTTCATAGAGCTAACATGCTAATGATCCCGGTAAGAGCGATTGGCCAGATAGATGAATGAATCGTGTGTGTTTCTGACTATCTATTAAACACTGTTACTAACGTAAGTGCTTTGGCTGATGGCACGGCCCCGCCTACACTCTGAAGTAAAGGTTGCGCAGCGGCTACCTACGCGGCACCCGTTACGCCCGCGCCCAAGTGACAACATTGCGTACCCAGCTATAGATAGTCGGCGCCGTCATTACCTGTAATACCCGCCGGATCCGCATCATGATGAGTAGCACTTATCCGGACCAGGAGCTGTTCCGGAACATCGTGTCCAAGTTGGCGCCTGCGTTGCAGTTCCCGGCACGGCATAAACAATGGGGCAAAGAGAGGTCGCGTTCTGATCGCACCATTTTTAATAAACAAACAGTTTGATGGAGCGCGCGCTTCAAATCGGAAAGAGCTGAGCCATTGGGCCCTCAGCTCGAGGGTCGGATGAAACATTCGGGTTAACGTTAGCTAGCGCTGTGGCGAAGTTATCATTTAGCATTTTTTCGTATAAACAATCCATTTTAAATTGGTTTTGTTCATGCAAGTGTTTACTTAACCTTATCCTTGTCTTTAACGCCTCAGGCCAAACCCCATTGCATCAAGGAAAACAGTAAATGACCTTTAAAAAACGACTCAGTATATTGCCCCTTCTTATTAGCGCAGCAGTATCCAGCCAGCAGCTTTTGGCAAAAGATATTACTTTACTCAATGTTTCTTATGACCCGACTCGCGAACTTTATCAGGGGTTTAACCCGCTGTTTATCGACTATTGGAAGCAGCGTACTGGTGACGACGTCACGATAAAACAATCTCATGGTGGTGCAGGCAAACAAGCTCGTGCCGTGATCGACGGCTTAGAAGCCGATGTAGTAACGCTAGCGCTGGCCTATGACATCAGTGCAATTGGTGAAAAAACAGGCAATATTAACGCTGATTGGGAAAAAGAGTTACCAAACAATAGCTCGCCTTATACATCGACAATTGTTTTCTTAGTGCGAAAAGGCAATCCTAAAAATATCCAAGACTGGGATGATTTAGTTAAACCAGGTCTCCAAGTTATTACGCCCAATCCCAAATCCTCTGGTGGCGCCCGTTGGAATTATTTAGCAGCGTGGGGCTATGCTGAAGAAAAATACGGCAGTGAAGCCAAAGCCAAAGATTATATCAAAGAGCTTTATAAAAATGTTCCAGTACTGGACAGTGGAGCCAGAGGGTCAACCAACACCTTTGTTCAGCGCGGCATTGGTGATGTGTTGTTAGCTTGGGAAAATGAAGCCTTTCTTGCCATAAATGAACTAGGCCCAGACAAGTTCGAAATTGTCGTGCCGTCTGTGTCTATTTTGGCTGAACCACCTGTCACTGTAGTGGACAAAATCGCCGACAAGCACGGAACTACAGACGCCGCCAAAGCTTATCTGGCTTATTTATATTCACCAGAAGGCCAACGTTTAGCGGCAAAACACTATTATAGACCTGTATTGCCAGCACTTGCTGACCCTGCCGATGTAGCACGTTTTCCAAACGTTAAAACATTCACAGTCAAAGAAAAATTTGGCAGTTGGCAAAAAGCACAGGAAACGCATTTTAGTGATGGTGGAGAATTCGACCAAATCTATACCGTTAAATAAAACATTACCTCAAACAAACCGAGCGCCACTCTACCGCGTTCGGTTTGTTATCCATCCTATATCATTTTTTTTCATAAGCTTCCCGTTTTTTATTAGTTCTTGTATATAAGCCGCCCCAATAAACTACTGACTTTCGATATTCTGGAGTCAGTAATGAACACGCTTCGTCAATTTTCAGTGTTACCCGGATTTGGGTTATCTCTGGGTTACACTCTAATTTATTTATCATTAATTGTGCTGGTACCCATCAGTGCTGTTTTTGTTTTCACTAGCCAACTAAGCCTGTCTGAGTATTGGCAAGTAGTCACTTCTCCACGCGTTATGGCCTCTTATCAATTATCATTTGGAGCTTCATTACTCGCAGCGGGTATTAATGCAATCTTTGGTGTTCTGCTAGCTTGGTGTTTAGTTCGTTATTCTTTTCCTGGGAAAAAAATTGTTGATGCATTAATTGATTTACCTTTCGCCTTACCTACCGCGGTTGCTGGTATCGCCTTAACCGCTTTATACGCACAAAACGGTTGGCTTGGGCAAATCATCGAAGGGTATTTTGGAATCAAAGTCGCTTTTACGCCAATAGGTATTTTGATCGCTCTGGTGTTTATCGGTCTGCCTTTTGTGGTGCGAACCGTACAACCCGTATTGGAAGAAATTGATACCGAACTGGAAGAAGCCGCTACAAGTCTAGGCGCGAGTCGTTGGCAAGCTTGTCGTTATGTGGTTTTACCTGTTTTGCTACCCGCCATCATGACAGGCTTTGCCTTGGCTTTTGCCCGTGCGGTGGGCGAGTACGGCTCGGTGATTTTTATTGCCGGTAATATCCCCATGGTATCTGAAATCACACCGTTAATGATCATCAGCAAGCTAGAACAATACGACTACACAGGCGCAACGGCTATCGCTTCCGTCATGTTGATCGTCTCATTCATTTTATTGCTACTGATTAACCTATTGCAGTCATGGGCAGCTAAGCTGACAGGAAGGAACGCCTAAATGAGCACACTTGCTATACAAACCAACGCATCACAAACAACTCGCTTTGAGAAAAACACTGCAACACGAGAACCCAACTGGGTAAAATATTTACTCTTAGGAATATCATTAAGTTTCTTTGCGCTGTTTTTGTTATTGCCATTAATTGCTGTCTTCACCGAAGCCTTACGCAAAGGATTAGAAACCTATTGGCTCGCATTTACCGATGCCGATGCCCTGTCTGCCATTGCTCTAACACTAACCGCCGCGCTGATATCAGTGCCGCTAAATCTGATTTTTGGTGTTGCTGCCGCATGGGCCATCACAAAATTTGAGTTCAGAGGTAAACAGATTTTAATCACCTTTATCGATCTGCCTTTTTCCATCTCGCCAGTCATTGTTGGCTTAAGTTTGGTACTGGTATTTGGTGTCCATGGCTGGTTTGGCGAATGGTTAGTCGCCAACGATATTAAAGTGATTTTTGCCTTACCAGGCATTGTTCTGGCGACCATTTTTGTAACCTTTCCATTTGTCGCACGGGAACTGATTCCACTCATGCAAGCACAAGGCAAAGAGGAAGAAGAAGCGTCCATTGTACTAGGTGCAAAAGGCTGGCAAACCTTTTGGTACGTGACTTTACCGAATATCAAATGGGGCCTGTTGTATGGCGTGATTCTCTGTAACGCCAGAGCCATGGGCGAGTTCGGCGCAGTATCGGTTGTATCTGGTCATATTCGTGGCGAAACCAACACCTTGCCTTTGCATGTGGAAATTCTCTATAACGAGTACAACTTTTCAGCGGCCTTCGCAGCAGCATCTTTACTCGCTTTATTGGCACTGTTGACCTTGGTCATCAAGAGCTATGTCGAACACAAAATAAGCAAGAAATCGAACGCATAATAGGTGATATATGAGCATTAACGTAAAAAACATACACAAGCAATTTGGCGAGTTTACCGCCCTTGACAATATATCACTGGATTTCCCATCAGGTGAATTAGTGGCGCTACTTGGCCCATCGGGCTGCGGAAAAACCACATTATTACGAATCATTGCCGGATTAGAACAGGCCGATAATGGTGACATTATTTTAGATGGCGAAAACGCTTCGAACACCCACGTCAGAGATCGTCAGGTCGGCTTTGTTTTCCAGCATTACGCCCTCTTCAAGCACATGACAATTTTCGACAATGTTGCTTTTGGTTTGAGAATGAAACCCAAAGCACAACGTCCATCTGAGTCAAAAATCAGAGAAAAAGTATTCAGCTTATTGCAGCTTGTGCAATTAGATTGGTTGGCAGATCGATTTCCTGCACAACTGTCTGGCGGTCAGCGTCAGCGTATCGCCTTGGCCAGAGCTTTAGCGGTCGAACCACGCGTTTTGTTACTGGATGAACCCTTTGGCGCCTTAGATGCAAAAGTACGAAAAGAACTACGCCGTTGGTTGCGCAAACTCCATGACGAGCTGCATATCACCTCTATTTTTGTCACGCACGATCAAGAAGAAGCACTAGAAGTTGCCGACCGAGTAGTATTAATGGATCACGGCAAAGTAGAACAAGTCGGCACACCAGAAGCGGTTTACAATAACCCTCAAACGCCGTTTGTCTACAGTTTCTTAGGTTCGGTGAACGTATTTCATGGCCGCGCAGAACAAGAGTATTTAAAGGTTGGCAGTGAACAATTACGTCACCATAATGAGCTTTACGGCCATGCCGAAGAGGTGTTTGCCTTTGCCAGACCCCATGAATTGAAAATCGTCGATAATAGCCATCACGAAGGCGTGTCCGCACGAGTAAGCCGTATATTATCCTTTGGTATCGAAACCAAGGTAGAGCTAGACGGCCTCAATGAAAATTCGGGGCAACATTACGAGGTACATTTGTCTCAACAACAACGAGAAGCTCAATCATTACTCGTCGGACAGGAAATCAAGCTGGTGCCATCCACTTTAGCGCTTTTTCCTCGAGAAGCAGTAGCCCTACAACCCAGCGAAAAAGAAGGATAATAACCGGTGAACTTTCAGCAATTGCGTATTTTGCGAGAAACCGTCAGGCAAGATTTTAACCTGACGGAGGCCGCTAACCACCTTTTTACCTCGCAGTCCGGAGTGTCTAAACACATCAAAGATTTAGAAGACGAGCTAGGGGTTGAACTGTTTGTTAGAAAAGGCAAACGACTGCTCGGACTCACCGAGCCGGGCAAAGAATTAATCAAAATTGCCGAGCGGATTTTGTTGGATGCCAACAACATCAAAAACCTAGCCGACCACTATCGCGACAACGACAGTGGCGAACTCATCATCGCCACCACTCACACGCAGGCAAGATATATCCTGCCAGCAGTAATCACCTTGTTCAAACAAAGGTACCCAAAAGTCCATTTGAAGTTACATCAAGGTAGTCCAAGTGAAATTGCCAAGCTGTTACTCGCTGGCGAAGCCGACATTGGCATTGCCACAGAGACACTGGGTGACATCGCCGAATTGGCAAGCTTCCCTTATTATCAATGGACGCACACCGTCGTCGTGCCCAAGGATCACCCATTGAATCAGCATCCTCAACCACTGACATTAAAAGCCATCAACGCCTATCCGATAGTGACCTATCACGATGGATTCACTGGCCGAGCCAATATCGAAAAAGCCTTTCGTCATGCAGGAGAGAAACCAAATATCGACATGTCGGCCTTGGATGCGGACGTCATCAAATCGTATGTGGAATTGGGCATGGGCGTGGGAATTATTGCGTCCGTCGCCTATGATAAAAAACGTGATACAGATCTGGTTATCTTACCGTCACAACATTTATTCGAACCGAGCTGGAGTAAAATCGGTTTACGCAGAGGACATTATTTACGCCAATACGCCTACGACTTTATTCATTTATGTGCCAACAACTTGACCGCTGATGTGATAAATAAAGAAATAAAACCAGAATAATATTTATTTCACTAAAACTACTCTAAATCAAATGCTTCGATATAGAGTAGTTTGGCAGTAATAATCCAAATACTATATTCGCTAACCACCTTATATTTTATAGATCAATTACCTTCTCCCTCTCTCACATAAAAAATACTGATAAGCATTGCAATTTTTCTTAGTTTGGCTTCATTACAACTATTGCTACATTAACTATACGCCAGCGACATACACAGCAACGACGTTCTAAATACGATATACCGTAATAATTTATGTTGTTTTTGAAGCGCATCGCATAAAACATTATGCAATCGAAAAAGCGTGAATATCATTAATTTAGCGTCAGCAAAAATGATAAAACCATATCTATACATAATGCAGAGCATTGGCTCGCAAAAAAGGAGTTTTCTATGACAATCAAAGCAATTAACGCTCGCAATCAATTTCAAGGTACTGTCACTCAAATTAAACGCGGTGATGTGGTGTCTGAAGTAGAAGTGGATATTGGTAATGGCCTAATCACTTCTATCGTTTCGACGACTTCAATTGACAATCTCAGTTTAAAACCAGGCAGCCCTGTCATTGCTTTATTCAAGTCAACCGAAGTTGCTCTAGCGAGTTTTGTTCCGGCATAACAAAAGCAATAAGAGTTCAGAAGGATATACGCTAATGAATACATTAATCGTCCCAGGTTATCACGGTAGCGACAAAGACCACTGGCAAACATGGCTAGAGCAACAAATCCCAAGTGCCAAACGCGTTTCAGGTATTGATTGGGAACAGCCTATCATTCACAAATGGGCTGATGCCATTGTGCATGAACTGGATGCTAGCATTCATAAAACCGTAATCGTTGCTCATAGCTTTGGCTGCTTAGCAAGTGCCATGGCCATTGCCAAGAGACCAGAGAAAGTCGCTGGTGTTGTATTAGTCGCGCCTGCTGACCCTCAGCGATTTAGTGTATTCGGAGCTCGTCAACCAAACATTACAGATCTGCCTAGTATCGCTGGACACTTACCAGATCACTCACTAAAGACAACAGGCATTCTTATCGGCAGTCGTGATGACCCTTGGATGGAGCTTCAACATGCCTATGCTTGGTCAAAGCGTTGGGATTTAATTTTTCACGACGCAGGTAACGCAGGACACATAAACGTAGAGTCCGGGTTTGGCCCTTGGCCATTGATTAAGTTAATAACCGACTCTTTGCGTATAAATGTAGAGAAAAAAAGATCGTGGCATCCAGCGGAAGTGATTGCAGCGCATAAATCAAAATCTGTTGTGCTCCCCGCTTTTAGACTTAATCAGCCACAGCTTTTGTATGCATAAGTATCGACAATACAACCACTAACAAGGAGCAAAAAATGACCATAAGATTAAACGACACCGCCCCCGATTTTGAGCAAGACTCAACCGAAGGTCGAATCCAATTTCATGAGTGGCTAGGGAATCAATGGGGAGTTCTATTTTCTCACCCAGCAGACTTCACCCCCGTATGCACAACGGAACTGGGGTTAACGGCAAAATTGAAAGACGAATTTGCTAAACGCAACACTAAAGCTATTGCCCTATCAGTTGATTCAATAGCGTCACATTTACGTTGGATTAGTGACATTGATGAAACCCAAAATACCAAGGTAAATTTTCCCATCTTGGCGGACGAAGATCGTAAAGTATCTGAGCTTTATGACATGATTCATCCGAACGCTAATGCCACGACAACGGTTCGTTCCTTGTTCATTATCGATCCTCAAAAGAAGGTACGTTTAATTATTACCTATCCCGCGAGTACTGGACGTAACTTCAACGAAGTGCTTCGAGTACTGGATTCGTTACAACTAACCGACAACGAAAAAGTGGCTACACCGGGAAATTGGCAGAAGGGTGACGATGTAGTGATTTTACCTTCATTACAAGACGAAGATGAATTGAAACAACGCTTCCCTCAAGGTTACCGTGTCGTGAAACCATACCTTCGTCTGACCAAGGTGAAAGGGTGACTTCCTTCTTATTATTCATTTTGGCCTCTTAGGAGGTCTTTTTTTTGCAATTATAGGTAAACAAGTATGGATAATACAGACTACAACACATCTTTGGACAGAGGTCTTCATCATTCAGAACAGTACAGTAGCAGTGTTATTACGTTCAGCAATGTATTGGCCTATAAAACAAGCATTCGTGCCTCAGCACTGGTTTTTCAAGACAAATCATCGCGCCAGTTATGCCGGTTTATTGAACGGATAGCGCCAAGTAATGCCACCGTCCTGATTCGTGGAGAAACAGGAACTGGTAAAGAATTGGTCGCACGGGAAATACATCGCCTAAGCAACCGCGCTGACAAGCCATTCGTGGCTATTAACTGTGGTGCCATTGCTGAATCATTAATAGACAGTGAATTATTTGGACATGAAAAAGGCGCGTTTACCGGCGCTACAAGCCAAAAAAAAGGTTGGTTTGAAGCAGCCAATCATGGCACATTATTTCTCGATGAAATTGGTGACTTACCATTAGCTGACCAAGTTAAACTCTTACGTGTCCTACAGGAACAAGAAATTGTCCGAGTGGGAAGCCGTGACTCTATTCATATTGATGTCCGTATTATTGCCGCAACGAACGTTGCATTACATAGAGCGGTTGAAAATGGTCGTTTTAGAAAAGATCTTTTTTACCGATTAAATGTTGCGCCCGTTGAGCTGCTTCCTCTATGCAAACGCCAAGGTGATATTTTACCGCTGGTTAGTCATTTCATTGATCGCTATGCAAAGCAACTCGGCATGCCTAAGCCTTTACTGTCGAATCATAGCCGTGAAAAACTACTGCATTATTCTTGGCCAGGCAATATAAGAGAACTTGAGAATGTCATTCATCGGGCATTACTGGTCATGAACAAAAATACCATAGAAGAAAATGATCTTAATTTGCCTGATTTTTTTCATTATGAAGAAGTGAGCGAAACAACTCCTACCTTACCCAAAAACATATCAAACGAAAAAAAACATAAAACCGAAAATAATGATCTTCTTTTAGAATTCATAAAAAACGAAGTCAGTTCTGGAAATAAAATATCACTTAACCAGATAGAAAAACAACTAGTAAAATTTGCTTATGAGCATTGCCACTACAATCAAATCCGAACAGGTGAATTTCTTGGCTTAACGAGAAATGTCATTCGTTATAAATTAAAGAAATATGGTTTTATTTCCTAAAAAATATCGGTCTATTTATAAAAAATATAATAACTCTATCTCTCTTAAAAAAATAAGCATTCCATAATTTGTTATTTATCAGACAATAAAAAAACCGCTATTCTCTTTTCATCAAACATTATCAAGAAAGGAGTTAGTTATGACAAAGAAAATAAAATTAGGCGCATTCTTACCAGGTGGCGGTCAGCATATTGCATCATGGAGACATCCTGATCAGCCTGCTGATGGCGCAACCAGTTTTGAGTTTCACAAACAACTAGCATTAACAGCGGAAAGAGGCCTGTTTGATGCGTATTTTTTGGCTGATGGTTTAGCGGTGTCTCTTGGTGGCGTTACGGAAGGCGGTTTTGCAAAAGTGGCAGGGTTTGAGCCTGTAACTCTTTTCTCTGCGCTGGCGCCGCTTACAACACACCTTGGCTTTATTGCGACGGCTTCTACCACTTATGAGGAACCATACAACTTAGCCAGAAAGTTTGCTTCGTTGGACCTAATCTCAGCAGGAAGAGCAGGCTGGAATGTAGTAACAACTGCAACAGAAGCGGCCGCACATAATTTTAACTTAGAGCAACAACACCCCCATGCCTTCCGATATGAACGGGCAAAAGAACATGTCTCCGTGGTGAAAAAACTGTGGGAAAGCTTCGAAGACGATGCCTTTATTCGTGACAAAGAATCTGGTGTATTTTATGACTCACAAAAAGTACATTTAACCGAACATCAGGGCGAGCATTTTAAAGTGAAAGGACCGCTTAATATTCCTCGCTCCCCACAAGGCCATCCCGTTATTGTCCAGGCAGGACAATCCGATGATGGACGAGCTTTAGCGGCTGAAACAGCCGAAGTCATTTTTACTGCTCAGCAGCATCTTTCTACCGCACAAGAATTTTATCGAGACATTAAAAGCCGTGCAAAAGCATTAGGAAGAAACCCAGATCATATTTTGGTTATGCCAGGTGTCGCTCCATTTATCGGTCGTACTGAACAGGAAGCTCAGGAAAAATACCAACAACTGACCTCCTTGATTCTAGAGTCAGACGGTATCTCTCTATTAAATGGACTAACAGGAGGAACGCTAGATTTAAGTAACTACGACCTTGATGGCCCGTTACCAGAAGCGCCTCTCACTGAAGGCATGAAGTCGCGCCAAGCCTTACTGCGTCAAATTGCCGATGAACACAACTTCACCATCCGTGAACTTTATCAATGGGTTGCCACCGCTCGTGGCCACTACACCATTGTCGGAACAGCTGAGCAGGTCGCAGACAAACTACAAGAGTGGTTTGAAAATGATGCGGCTGATGGATTTAATATTTTGCCACCTTATCTGCCAACGGGGCTTGAGGACTTTGTGGACCTGGTGATCCCTGAATTACAAAAGCGAGGCTTGTTTCGCACCGCCTATGAGTCCAGTACATTAAGAGAGAATTTGGGGCTACCTTTTCCTGTTAATAGCCATACTCGAATCAAATCAAAAGCTGAGCAAGCAGCTTGATTCAGGAGGAAATTACCATGTCTACTGCAATAAAAAATACCGTACGATTACGGTGGTATAAGACAGGAACGTTAGCCGCTCAAAATGGTCTCTGGCGTCATCGTATCCTAAACTTTTTGGCCGTTTATGGACTGCTGATTGTGTTCTTTTCTAGCTGGCAAATCGCCAGCACCCAAGGCTGGATAAATTCAGCTGTCATTCCGCCACTTGACAGAATTCTGTCTGCATTGTGGCTTGGGATTACCTCTGGAGCACTGTTGGATGACATCGCCATCAGTCTCCAAAGAGCAGGCATTGCTTTTCTCGCATCAGCAGGAATTGGAATCCCCTTAGGGCTCATTATGGGTAGAATTCGCCCATTGGAACGTGCGCTGGATCCTATTCTGCAATTATTCAGACAGACTTCGGCCTTGGCGCTTTATCCCATTTTCATTCTTCTGCTGGGATTGGGGGAAGCTTCTAAAGTCTTCGTTATTTTCTGGGCTGCATTGTTTCCAGTACTGCTAGCAACAATAGGGGGAGTCAAGGAAGTTGACGCTAAGCTGCTCGAAATGGCTCGCACCTATGGTGCCTCTCCCCTGACGATATTTCGTCGAGTGGTACTGCCTGCATCCATTCCATCCATTTTCGTTGGGTTACGTATTTCAGCGACCACCGCACTGCTACTTTTAATTGCAGCGGAAATGATTGGAGCCAATAAAGGTATGGGCTTTCAAGTTATGAACGCACAATATAATTTTCAAATTCCAATGATGTATGCCGCTATTTTTCTGCTCGCCTTCTGGGGAATTTTAGCCAATCTGATACTTGTCAAATTACAACGTAGATTATGTCGCTGGAGTGCATAACTAGGATAAAAGACAGACTTCAGGGCTAGTTCAAAAAATTAACACGCGATTAAACATACATAAAATTCACCTACTTTTTTATAGGCATTAAAATGAAAAAATTAGTCTCATCTCTTTTTGGTCTTACTTTAGCCACATTAACGGCACTACCTAGTTACGCAGTTGCTGAAGAAAAGGTTACCCTTCGAGTTTTAACCAGCCATGGTGGTGTATCTGCACACGAACTGGCGAGTGAATTGGGGTACTTTAAAAACACTGAGGTAGAAATCAAACAAGTAGGTTACGCAGGTGGTGGGCCAGAGTCATTGTTTGCACTGGCTTCTGGCAGTGTTGATGTCGGTTCTGCAGCGACATCTGCAGTGATTAACTCCATCGCCAGCGGCAATCAATTTATTGCCGCTTACCCGACTAACGGCATCGACAGTGTCACACAATCTCTATTTACCGTATTAGAAGACAGTCCAATCAAAGAACTCAAAGATATCAAGGGCAAAACCATTGCCGTAAATACTTTAGGCGCCCATTTAGATTATACAGTGAGAGAAGCACTACATTCGCTAGGTTTACCGCAAAACTCAGCAAATCTTGTTGTGGTTCCAGGTCCACAGCTAGAGCAAGTACTACGCTCTGGTCAGGTAGATATTGCAGCTTTCGGTTATTGGCAAACAACCTTTGCGGGCGCCGCTCAATCAAAAGGTGGTATTCGTACTGTATTTGGCGATACCGATATATTGGGTGACATAGCCGGAGGCTTTACCGTGCTACGTAAGGACTTTGTGAAAAAGCATCCATTAGCCGCAAAACAATTTGTACAACAATCCGCGCGTGCGCTCGATTATGCCCGTGAAAACCCAGAAGAAGTCAAAAAAGTATTGGCAAAAATACTCCAAGAACGTGGAGAGAACCCTGAAATCGCACAGTACTTTGCAGGGTACGGTGTGCGTGCTGGTGGTTTAGCGGTGCCAAGAGACCTTCAATTTTGGATTGATGTATTAGTGCGTGAAGGCAGTTTGCGTAAAGGCCAACTAAATGTTGACGATATCTTACTGAAAATTTGAGGCTGTGCGATGACCACTTTAACAAAAACAGAACGCGGAACCGTGTCGGTTCGTAACTTAAGTAAGTCTTTTCAGTTAAATGGTGAACGATTAGACGTCTTAAAAAAACTAAATATCACTCTAGAAGGTGGAAAAGTTCTTGCCATAGTTGGGCCAAGCGGTTGTGGAAAAACAACCTTGTTACGTGTACTCGCAGGCTTAGAAAACCCTGACAGTGGTGATGTCACTATCGATAGTAAAGAGGTGCAGGGATTAAGCCGTGAACGAGCGGTCATTTTTCAGGAGCCAAGGTTGTTACCTTGGCTCTCAGTACTCGATAACGTCAGCTTTGGTCTAGAAGTTCAAGGAACACCAAAAGAAACAGCAAGAGCCTCAGCAAAAAAAATGCTCAAACTGGTTCGATTATCGCAGTTTGAACAAGCTTGGCCAAAACAATTGTCAGGAGGTATGGCGCAACGAGTTGGTATTGCAAGGGCCTTAGCAGTGCAACCTGAAATTTTGTTACTGGATGAACCCTTAGGCGCTTTGGATGCTATGAGCAAAATCAGTATGCAAGAAGAATTGACGCGTATCTGGCAAGAACAAAATGTCACCATGATTCTAGTGACCCATGATCTAGAAGAAGCGATTTATTTGGCAGACCAAGTACTTGTCATGTCTAAATTAAATGGTACGTCTCCAAGACTTTTGGACATCGATCTACCAAGACCTAGAGATAGATCTCACCAAGATTTTGTCGCCATTAGACAAAAACTTATGACAGAGTTCGGATTGCATTAGCGTGAAATAACTTATTGGTTATATAGAAAAATCCCTTCACATAGTAAGATCATGTGAGGGGATTTTTTCTATTATGATCAAAGAAGTTTGATCATAATTTATAATGGTCGTTGTCCAGCTAGGCTCACACGATGTAAGTCGCGAACTTCGGTTTCTGGAAAGGCGGTACGAGAATGTGCCGTTGAACGATTATCCCAAAGAACAATGTCGCCAACTTGCCACTGATGCTCATAACGATATTCATCCTTAAAAGTATGGGCACGCAGTTTTTCAATTAAAATACGACCTTCTTCCAACGATAGCTCAGGTATCTCAACTTCAGTATCTTTACTAATGTACAAAATCTTTTTTCCGCTCTCAGGATGGGTCGTCACAACTGGATGGGCAAAAGACAAACCTTTAGGCGGATTGGCAGGATCTCGGTAACGAGGACGCACAGGCTCACCTTGACGTAAAAACGGATTATAAGTAATCAAAGTTAACTTGCTGATACGCTCTTTGGTTTCCTCATCAAGCGTTTCCCAAGCACGATTTAAATTGTACCAAGAGGTATCGCCGCCAATACTGGGAACTTGTAATGCATATAAAAACGATGCTTTAGAAGGACGCGGTGTCCATTGATGATCTATGTGTGGAGATAATTCACCAGACCCTGTGTAACCACCAGCCTGATTTGAAACAGGAACAACGGCAGGTGCAACACCTTGCGTATTAGAAGCTAAAACAGGAACGTCTAATGGCGGATGAAAAACATCACCAAAATAAGTAGCAAAGTTAAATAACTGTTCATCTTTTAGATTCTGACCTTTAAAAATCAAAATATGATGCTCATTCCAAATCTGGCTTAATGTTTTAAACTGACTTGAACTTAGCGACAGTCTCAAATCAATGCCATTCACCACAGCGCCTAAGGCACTTCCTGTCGCTAAAAATTTAAAGTGAGGGCTTATTTGTAGTGCTGAATTATTCATGATTAACTCCTTATAATAATGCCAAACGGAAATGGTAGGTTTCAGATGCCGCGCTCAACCCAGAGCTAAAAGACTGTTCAATTGCTGTCGCCGCTTGCTTGAGTCGTGTTTTTAGTTCTACGGACTCAATATGGTAACTACCATCTTCGCGTTTTTGGATCTCGCTATCCGTGGCGTAAACAGTGGGGATAAATCGTTCTGCCTTAAGGCTAGATATGATGGGATGTAGAGCGTTATCGACAGCGAGAAGATGAGCTGCACTCCCACCAGACGCTACTGATAATACTGTTTTTCCCTTCAAAGCATTTTCTGGAAGCACATCAATTAAGGATTTCAAAAAGGCAGATATAGATGCCTTGTAAACTGGCGTGGCGGTAATGATTCCATCAGCCTCAACAATCTTACGAGTCAAGTCTTGTATGCTTTTATCTTTAAAGTCTGCTCTCAATAACGCTTTTTCACTGATATCATCAATGGATATTTGTTCTACACTATAATGCGCAGATGTCAGGTGTTGCACGACTTCATGTGCTAAAGCTGTCGAACGGGATTTGCTGTTTGGGCTCCCTAGCAGCAATACAATTTTTTTACTCATAATAAGACCTAATTCCTCATAAAATACGTTATAAATATCATTCAACTAAGAACTAAGTCATGTTATTGCAGTCTTTGTGCCAAAAAAATTAATTCTTTAAAATCAAAAACTTATAATGTTAATTTGTTTTTTAACCATCTAATAAATAATAATTTCCAGCATAGTGGTGATATTTAAGCAGTGCTACCTTTACCCGTTCATTATTAATTACGAATAGCTTATACGATAATATTGGTTAAAAAACTCCCAAGATTCATCTAGTGTATTCCACTCTTACTCTATTTAATTTTTAGGAGGTTTTATGTGCCAGTTATTTGCCCTCACTAGCTCATCGCCTGTATCTGCGGATTTCTCATTAAGAGGCTTTTTTCAGCGAGGCGGTAAGACAGGAGAACACAAAGATGGCTGGGGACTTGCCTTATTTAGTCGAGGTAAAGCCGATATACAAACGCATCAATCAGCCGCCTATAATTGCCAACGAGCAAGTTACCTTTTAGAGACAAAGCCTAAGGCAACCACAGTAATAGCTCATATTCGCAAAGCCACAGAAGGTCACATATCACCAGAAAATACCCACCCTTTTGTACGTGAATTGTGGGGGGAAACATGGGCGTTTGCGCATAATGGTGACTTAAAAAACTACCATCCAGAAAATCAATCGATTTATAAAACATTTGGTCAAACAGACAGTGAGCGTGCTTTTTGTTATTTATTTAATTGCCTAAAATCACGTTTTGAGCATAAGCCTGCAATTGGCATATTAGCTGAATATATTAAAATGCTTAGCAAAGAGATCAGCCAACATGGTACGTTCAATTTTCTTCTGAGTAATGGAACCATTCTTTTAGCCCATTGCACGACCGAGCTTTATTGGACGCAACGAGCCTTCCCTTACGGTCGCCTTGAATTGTTAGATACTCAACTTTCTATTGACCTTTCGGAACTTAATGATAAAAAGGAAACCATGATAGTTATTGCAACCAAGCCCTTAACTAAAGGAGAAGCTTGGTACCCCATGGGACGCGGGGAAATTCGTGCTTTTGAAAATGGGCACTTAGCCTATGAATCCAAAATAAATACTCTATTTACTAAAGCGCCCTTTGATTGGGGAGTGGCTTGGCAATCAAGCCAAGTTATTATTTCCTGATTTATTACTTTCTTCGGGAAAACTTCCATCCCTACAATGCTTATCTCAACGCTCTGCCGACAACACCCGCAGCGCTACACCAGCGAAAGTGTCCGGTGAATCACACCTTAATCTAGCACCTTAGACCCGACATAGTTATAACTTTTTGGAGTAATGACTATGTTCAATACAAGCGATTCCCTTCCTGTCATTCTGATTTGCGGCTCAACCGACATGCGTAAATCCATTGATGGCTTGACTGCTATCGTTGCGTACGACTTAGAACAAGAACCGTACTCAGATCGTTTATTCGTCTTTTGCGGTCGAACCCTTAATCGTCCCAAAATCCTGCAATGGTCTACTAATGGTTTTTGGTTGCATTACAAACGCTTGGAAAAAGGCGTGTTTCAATGGCCTGGCATCGAAGATGAGCAATTGTCTTTACAAGTATCGCCAAAGGCAGCTCAAAATTGATGAGAAACGCTCTAAGAAATCGCGTGGCAGTGGAGGTAATCAATATTGTAGCTATGCAGCCTGAAGATAAAGAATGGAATGAGCTTATTCGAAGTTGCGTAAGGCAAGGGGCAGGGCAAAGTGTTCGTCTTTGGTCGCTTGAGGTAAAAAAAGAGTTATCAGGTTCAAATGCAAAAAAGAGTTTTTCTCAAGCAGTTAGCAATTCTAGCTGGGCAAACGAAGGGAATCTGATTGCAACTTCAATATCTGATTCAAGCGTAGAGTAAGAATTACGAATGCTTTCAGCACTGCATGGATTTGGTGTCATCCTATTAAATCCTGAAAATCCAAGCGAAAGCGAGATGATGTTACCAGCAAGGTCAAGAGTCGATGTTGACTGGCAATCAGTGAATAGGAGTTTGGTGGAAAACGAAGATTTCAAGGATTACATAGAGCTTGTTTCTACTTATTATCAAACTGGCAGAGTGAGGCCAGTAGATTGGAACAAAATGCGATATGATTTTTCAGTCAAAAGCTAACAACACGCATTTTGTCGTACTTATTTTCTGCTGCGCTCAAAATCAGCAGTTTAGGCGTGCGTTAAAGATCTGAATTTAGAACATTATTTCACTTACGTGAGAAGATTGTAACCAACGTTTTTATTGGGCCACTTGAAACCACTACAGAGTACATCTTGCTCCCAACATGCTGCCAGAACTCGGCCTCTTGTGAATACTTTTTTGCCTTTTAGGTAGCAACTTTTTCTAGCGATTTGGTTTTTTCTAGCAGCGGGCATAGCAGCGTAGAACACAACGCCTTCCATGGATGCTTGGGTACACCATCAGAAAGCCGTTCCACAAACCGTTCCAGTGCATGACGAGTCACCACGACAGGTCCAATGTTCGGAACGTTGATGACCTCATCGATTTCTCTCACTGTAGCATTATCGACGCAGTATTCTTCGAAGGAATGTGAGAGCCAATCGTCCCGCTTCTCTACCGAGATCTGTGCTTCATGGTATCGAGTGAGCAAAAACCTAGTCAGGCTGTAAAGTGAATGCTGAGTTGAGCGTTGTCTCTGTAATTTTTTGATGGCTCCTTTACTGACTCGGATTTGAAGCCCATTACCGCTTCGGTTACTGCCCATCACCTCTTTCACTGACAGTAGGTGATGAATCGCATAGAGCTCAGCTGCAATTGGCTTTTGCTGCTCAGGAAGCATTTTGTACTGCTCACCTAAATTGACCTTTAGCTCGCCACCTCTTCGAATGCCGGTCTTCCAGTAAACCGTAAACTCACCATCAATCTGCTTTGTTAACAGGGTTAATACCATCATGTTTGTTTCTCCTATTCGCTATTTATTTTCATTCTCCATGGTTTTTCAGATACGCAAGCCATTACATAATCAGTAAAGTAATTGATATAACCAAATGGAATAAAAAATTATTCATTTATTCTTTTAAGTGTTTTTTAATGTAATTTAAGATAGGACAGCTAACTAAAATCGGGGACAATCAAATGGCTTTATCTGGATGGTTTACACTAAGCCTAACACTCTTAGTTCTTCTAACGTTGATCAGAACGAAAATCGCGCCTCATGTTGTGATGCTGGCAGCACTGACAATACTCAGTGTGAGTGGTATTTTAACAACCAGTGAGGCATTAGCTGGGTTTAGTAACTCAGGGTTGATAACTATTGCAGCAATGTTTGTGGTCGCTGCTGGTATTCACCATTCAGGGGGCATAGACATTTTAGTTAATAAACTATTAGGCTCGCCCACAAACTTACGCGCAGCACTGCTTAGGATTTTCATTCCAGTGGTGCCATTGAGTGCGTTTCTAAATAACACCCCCGTTGTTGCTACCATGATCCCCGCGATAATGGCGTGGTCAAAGAAAAATGATTTAGCTCCTTCGAAGCTATTAATACCGCTTAGCTATACTGCGATACTGGGAGGAACAATTACCCTTATTGGAACAAGCACTAATTTGGTAGTAAATGGTCAGTATCAAAGCATTACTGGTAACCCAGGATTCGGACTGTTTGATATAACCCTTATTGGTTTACCAATTGCAATATTGGGAATGGTGTTTATTTATTTGATTTCTCCCTTCTTGTTACCAAATAAGCGTGAGAGCAAGCCTTTTTCAGATCTTAGGGAATTTACTCTCGAAGTATGCGTTTCCCCAAATGGGCCTCTAGTGGGAAAGTCAGTTACAGAAGCAGGGCTTAGAAATTTAAAACGAATTTATTTAGTTGAAATAGAAAGAGATAATACAACTCTTAGTGCCGTCTCATCTGATGAAGTGCTATATGGGAACGATAGACTAGTTTTTGCAGGGCAGACTGAAGCCATCACAGATCTATTAAAAATCAATGGTATTGAGGCTCCTCTAAATCAGAATAAATCTTCGTTAGATGAAAAAAAATCAGGTCGCACGTTAGTTGAAGTCGTTGTGTCTCCTCATTGTGAAGCATTAGGGAGCGCCATTAGAGATTCAAAATTTAGAAATCGGTATGGCGCTGTCGTACTTGCGGTTGCCAGAAATGGCGAACGGTTAAAATCTAACCTAGGAAGCATAAAAATCCAAGCAGGTGATACTTTACTACTTGAAGCAAGACCAGCATTTATATCAAGGCAAAAGTACAACAAGGACTTCCTCCTTGTTAATGTTTTAGATCATGAACAACCTAACCATGATAAGGCAACTTTATCATGGGGCATATTAGTGTGCGCAGTTTTATCAGCTGCATTTGGTATTACTTCAATGTTAAATGCAGCTCTAGTAGCAGCAGGTCTAATGCTAGCAACAGGTTGCTTGTCTGTTAAACAGGCAGAAAAAAGCCTCGATTTGACCGTCATATTGACCATAGCCGCATCTTTTTCATTAGGTCTTGCACTGCAAAAGACCGGTGTTGCCAGTTTTATTGCTGACAATATTGTAGGTGTAAGTGCAGGCAATGCACTGTTGTTATTAATTGTGACTTATGTGACAGTTTCAATACTGACTGAAGTCATTACCAACAATGCTGCCGCAGTTTTGATTTTACCAATCATTATTGAAATCACAGATAAGGCAGCGTTAAATGCCCGACTGCCCCACAATCTGT